>Ga0114931_10004727_pt1 | contig 16941 bp, 17 predicted proteins | sample 2SBtaG_FD_89579 | JGI IMG/M metagenome (GOLD analysis project Ga0114931, IMG submission 89579) | Deep subsurface microbial communities from Kolumbo volcano to uncover new lineages of life (NeLLi) - 2SBTROV14_V59a metaG | ecosystem: Environmental > Aquatic > Marine > Volcanic | place: Kolumbo...
GATCAAGAACCTGGACATCGCCGAAGAACTGGCGCTGCCGCCGGTCAAGATCCACTGTTCAGTGCTGGCGGAAGACGCCATCAGTGCGGCGGTGGAAGATTATCTGAAGAAAAAAGGTAGTGACTAATGGCATTAAGTATCACTGAGCCGGCTGCTGAGCGAGTCCGAAACTATCTTGCCAGCCGTGGCAAGGGAGTAGGGATTCGCCTGGCGGTTAAAACCACAGGCTGTTCCGGCATGGGCTATGTGATTGAGTTTGTCGACGAGCTGAATCCCGATGAAGACCAGGTGTTCACCGATAAAGGTGTGAGCATTGTGGTAGACAAAAAGAGCCTGGTGTATCTGGATGGAACAGAAATCGATTATACCAAAGAGGGCTTGAATGAAGGCTTCAAGTTCATCAATCCCAACGAGTCTGATCGTTGCGGTTGTGGCGAAAGCTTTACCGTTTAAACGCACTTACCCGAATCGGTTTTCATGTCTGCGGAACTTCTCAAGCAAAATTATTTTGAAATATTCAGTGTGCCTGTGGCAGTTGAAGTCGACATGGATAAAGTTAGTCATATTTATCATGAGTACCAGAAACAGTTTCATCCTGACCGGTTTGCTTCCAGCAGTGACCATGAGCGACGTTTGTCGGTACAGCTCACTTCACATGTCAACCAGGCCTATCGTACCCTGAAAGACCCCCTGTTACGGGCCGAGTATCTGCTGCAGCTTCGTGGTGTGGACGATAATCCGGAAACCCGTACCACTATGGACGGCGCATTCCTGATGGAGCAGATGGAACTCCGCGAACAGATCGAAATGATTCCGTCACAGGCCGATCCGTTTGCACAAATCGATCAGCTTAAAAAGCAGTTGAAAGACCGACAAAAACAGTTATTGCAGGATTTTGCTGCCGAGTATGCGGCGGAAAATACCCCGCCGGCGCTGGAGATTATCAACAAATTAAAATTTGTGCGTAAATCCCTGGAAGAACTCGACGAAATTAGCGAAACCCTGGAAAACGAAATCTTATAAAGCGACACATATGGCATTACTACAGATAGCAGAACCGGGACAGGCCACCGTAGCCCATCAACATCGGCACGCCGTCGGTATCGACCTGGGTACAACCAACTCACTGGTTGCCGCGGTTCGCAGTGGCCAGGCCGATACTCTGCCGGATGACCAGGGCAAACACCTGTTACCTTCTGTAATCCGTTATCTGGAAGGCGGTGGTGTTCAGGTCGGTGGCGAAGCGATGCAACATGCGGTGGACGATCCCCTGAATACCATCATATCAGTGAAGCGATTGATGGGGCGAGGTTCGGAAGATCTCGCTAACCAGTCAGTTGAGCTGCACTATCAGCTGGCAACCGATGACGGTTCGCTGCCACGTATCAAAACCGTTGCCGGTGATAAAACCGCGATTGAAGTTTCTGCGGAAATTTTAAAATCCTTACGCCAACGGGCGGAGGCTACCCTGGGTGATGAATTATTCGGCGCGGTGATTACTGTCCCCGCCTATTTCGACGATGCCCAGCGACAGGCCACCAAGGACGCTGCGCGCCTGGCAGGCCTGAATGTTTTACGGCTATTGAACGAGCCTACTGCTGCAGCGGTGGCTTATGGCCTGGACTCGGGCCAGGAAGGCATCATCGCAGTGTATGACCTGGGTGGTGGTACGTTTGATATTTCCATCCTGCGGTTGAAGAAAGGCGTGTTTGAAGTCATGTCCACGGGTGGTGATTCTGCCCTGGGTGGCGATGATTTTGATCGCGCTATCGTCAACTGGATCCGAGAGGAAGCCAGTATTCCAGAGACTGACACCAGCCATAGTTTGAACCGCCAGTTGATGCAGCAGGCGAAACTGGCCAAGGAAACCCTGACCAGTGCCGATGGAGCGGAAATCAATCTGCACATCGATGACCAGCGCACCTGGTACGGCATGTTAAACCGGGAAACGTTCGACGGCCTGATCGCCGGGCTGGTGAACAAAACCCTGATGGCCTGTCGTCGCGCCATGCGTGATGCCGGTGCCGAGCTGGATGATGTCAAAGAAGTGGTCATGGTGGGCGGATCGACACGAGTACCTGCAGTGCGTGAAAAAGTGAGCGAATTTTTTCAGCGCGACGTACTGGTGTCTATCGATCCCGACAAGGTTGTCGCGATCGGTGCCGCCGTGCAGGCCAATGCACTGGCAGGGAATAGTCCCGACAGTGAAATGCTGTTGCTGGATGTACTCCCGTTGTCCCTGGGCATAGAAACCATGGGTGGGCTGGTGGAAAAAATTATCCAGCGCAATACTCCCATCCCGGTGGCTCGCGCACAGGAGTTTACTACCTATAAAGACGGCCAGACCGCCATGTCCATCCATGTGGTGCAGGGGGAACGTGACATGGTGGCGGACTGCCGTTCACTGGCTCGCTTTGAACTACGTGGCATTCCACCCCAGGTGGCTGGTGCGGCGCGTATCCGGGTGACATTCCAGGTGGATGCTGACGGCATGTTAAGTGTTACTGCACGGGAAGAGACCGCCGGCGTGGAAGCCCACGTGGCTGTGAAGCCTTCCTATGGTTTGTCCGATAACGAAATTGAAACCATGTTACGTGATTCCATGGATCACGCCGTGGAAGACCGGGATGCGCGCATGCTGGCAGAACAGCAGGTGGAAGGCCGGCGCGTGATCGAAGCGCTGGACCAGGCCATGCTGGCGGATGCCGCATTACTGGAAACTGACGAGCAACAACGCATCCTGGCATTACGGGAAGCGCTGCTGCAGCTGGTGGAGGTTGCTACCGTTCCTGCCAGTATTAAACAGGCGATCGAATCGCTGGAAAAGGCGTGTGAAGGATTCGTCGCAAAACGGATGGATGCCAGTGTGAAAAAAATGATGGCTGGCCATAATGTCAAAGAATTTAAAACAGAAGGTGAGACTAAATGACGCAGATTATTTTTCTGCCCCATGAAGAGCTTTGCCCAGAAGGCATGGTAATCGAAGCGGAACCGGGCACCACTATCTGTGATGCGGCACTCAAGAACGGTCTGGAAATAGAACATGCCTGCGAAAAGTCCTGTGCCTGTACCACCTGCCATGTGTATGTGCGCGAAGGCGGCGAGTCCCTCAACGAAGCGACCGAAGACGAAGACGACATGCTGGATAAAGCCTGGGGCCTGGACCCCGATTCCCGCCTCAGTTGCCAGGCGGTTGTGTCAGACCAGGGCCTGGTAGTAGAGCTCCCCAAATACACCATCAACATGGTTTCTGAAACCCATTAGTGGAGTGTGATATGAGCCTGAAATGGACTGATACACTGGATATTGCCATTGCCCTGGATGAAACCCATCCGGACGTTGATCCCCAGTACATCCGTTTTACCGACCTGCACGACTGGGTCTGTGCCCTGGACGAATTTGATGACGAACCGGAAAATTCCAGCGAAAAAATTCTCGAATCTATCCAGATGAACTGGATCGACGAAAAAAGTTAATGCTTTTCCAACGCTATACGACGGTTCCTGCTGCATACTTTGCGCCTGGCGCTAAACCCGCGTAAAATCACGGGTTTACTGCTATGCTAGCTGATCAATAGCTCACAGGAATCGACCCTATGTCCGAAGCCCCCCTGACGTATTCATCTCAGGTTAACGATGCCAGAACTAATCTGATCGGTCTTAATCAGACCGATATGGAAGCCTTCTTTGCGCAGCTGGGAGAGAAACGCTTCAGGGCAACCCAGGTTCTGAAGTGGATCCACCAGCAGAATACCTCACGATTCGATGCCATGAGCAACATCGGTAAAGCCCTGCAGCAACAGCTGGAGCAGGTGGCTACGATTTGTCCGCCGGAAGTCATCATGGACCAGCTATCCAGCGATGGTACGCGCAAATGGGTACTGGGACTGGCAGATGGTAACCGTGTTGAAACTGTATTTATCCCGGACGATGATCGCGGCACCCTGTGTATTTCGTCCCAGGTCGGCTGCGCTCTCGACTGTAGCTTCTGTTCCACTGCCCGGCAGGGTTTTAATCGCAATCTCACCAGTGACGAAATCATTGCCCAGGTGTGGCTGGCGACGCGCCTGTTGAACGAAGAGCAGCGTCCCGGTCGTATCATTACCAATGTTGTGTTCATGGGTATGGGCGAACCTTTACTGAATTTTGATAATGTCATGCGAGCCATCGACCTGTTGCTGGACGACAATGCTTACGGCCTGAGTAAACGCCGGGTCACCATCAGCACTGCCGGTGTGGTGCCTGGCATCGACCGACTGGTGGAGAGGGTGCCGGTACAACTGGCTATTTCACTGCACGCCACCGATGATGCCTTACGTAATGAACTGGTGCCGTTGAACAGGAAATACCCCCTTAACCAGCTCATTTCTGCCTGTCGGCGATTCATGGAAAAACAGCCGCAACGTTCCCGCCTGACCATCGAATATGTGATGCTGGATGGCGTGAACGATACCGATCATCATGCGCGTAAACTGATTCAGGTGCTAAAAGATATACCCGTGCTGGTAAACCTGATTCCTTTCAATCCTTTTCCCGAATCCGGTTACGGAACCTCCAGCCCTGAGCGAGTGAAGCAATTTCAGACTATATTAATGAACGCCGGTGTGCTGACGGTGATCAGGCGAACTCGAGGTGATGATATCGATGCAGCCTGTGGTCAACTGGTCGGTAAGGTCAGCGATAAAAGCCGGCGGCATAAAAAATTCGAAAGTCCACGATTTGGAATGAATACATGAAGCCAGGAAAGTTACTATCAACCATCATGCTAATGCTGATGGTGTTAATGTTATTTGGCTGTAGTACGGAGAATGTGAGACCAGGAAGGAAGAAAACCGATTTAAAAACAGCGTCCAGTATCAATGTACAACTTGCCTCTGGTTATATCCAGCGAGGCGATCTTGAAATCGCCAAGGAAAAACTGGATAAGGCGATTAAACAGGATTCCAAAAACGTCACCGCCTATACCACCATGGCCCTGTTGCAGGAAATTATCGGTGAGCCGGTAGAGGCCGAAAATTATTACCTGGAGGCGCTGGATATCGATGATAATAATCCGGAACTGCACAATAACTACGGTGCCTTCCTGTGTAAACAGAATAAAATCAAGGAAGCCCTCAAACAGCTGGAAATTGCGGCCAAAAACCAGTTTTACACTACCCCGGAAAAAGCCTATGCCAACATGGGCTACTGTCTGATGAAAGCCGATGAGCCGGATTATGATATGGCGGAAAAATATTTACGCCGTGCTTTAAAAATCAATCCTAACCTCAAATCAGCCTTGATCGCTATGGGTGAGCTGGGGATTAAAACTCGCCGTTACCTGATGGCCAGGGCTTACATGCAGCGTTACCATGCGGTGGCTCAGAAAACTGCTGCCAGCTTATGGTTGCAGTTACAGGCCGAGAAAGCTCTGGGTGACCAGAAACATTTTATCGAACTGGCACGGTTGCTTATCAAGCAGTTCCCCGACTCGGATGAGGCGCACAAAGTGCAGGAGTTAGCGCATTAATGAGTGAAGTGAATAGTGCAGATACGTCACCAGATGAAACGCCAGTGGACGAACCGATTCAGAACAAAGACTTCGGTCTGCCTTTGCGTCAAGCGCGCGAAGCTGCGGGACTGTCACTACAAGGTGTTGCGGACGAGCTCAAACTGGAAGAGAAGATGCTCGCCGCCATTGAAAATTCCCGGCTGGATGCATTGCCATCCCAGGCTTATACCCAGGGTTATATTCGCAGCTACGCAAAATTGCTGAAAATCTCCGCTGACGAACCCATCAATAATTACCTGGCTCTGACTCGTGATCAGGGGGTGGACCTGAAGCCGTCGTCCGGTTATGAATTGCAGCAGCACAAGCAGTCCCGGGTTTTTAAAATAATGAGTGCGGGCCTGGTGCTGGTACTACTGGGTTTTATCCTGTTGTGGATATGGGCTAAGGTTGATATGCCTGACGTGAACATACCACAGGCCGGCGATACCGAGATGCCGAGCGCGGATGCTGCTGATGTTACACCGGACGACACAGCACAGCCGGAGACGGCAGAAGCCCCGGCAGATAGCCCCGCTGAGGTCGCACCTGCACCTGAAGTGACCGAAGTCATAGCGCCACCTTCTGTGCCCCAGTTTCAGGCCATTGAAGAATCGGCCAAGGTCGATAAACTGGCATTAACCACCACTGCCGCATCCTGGGTCGAAGTCACCGATGCCAATAATGAGCGCCTGTATTTCCGCCTCATGAGCGAAAATGAGAAACTGGACCTTTCAGGTAAAGCGCCATTCCGGATCTTCCTGGGGAATGCACCGGAAGTTAGCCTGAAAATCAATGGTGATGCGGTTGATTTCAGTGCTTACGTCAGAAGTAATCGAATAGTCTATATCCTGCTGGATAAAAATGGCAAAATAAGCGCCCTTAAACGCAGTAGTGACAATGGCGCTGCACAATAAACCCACCCGCCATTAGTCGGGCTAAACCGAACACAGCAAACATCACTATGAGTACAAAGATTCAGTCGATTCGAGGCATGCACGATATTTTGCCTGGCGAAAGCGGCTTATGGCAGAAACTGGAAGCGACCCTGCGAGAGATCATCCAGTCCTACGGGTACCAGGAAATCCGCATGCCCATCGTGGAAATGACTGAATTGTTCAAGCGCTCCATTGGCGAAGTGACCGATATCGTCGAAAAGGAAATGTACACCTTCTCGGACCGGAACGGTGACAGCCTGACCCTGCGCCCGGAAGGTACCGCCTGTTGTGTGCGTGCCGGACTGCAGCACGGGCTGTTCCATAACCAGCAGCAGCGCCTGTGGTATATGGGCCCCATGTTTCGCCATGAACGCCCCCAGAAAGGGCGCTATCGCCAGTTTCACCAGGTAGGGGTGGAAACCTATGGCATGGATGGTCCGGATATTGATGCCGAAATTATCCTCATGTCGGGTCGCTTCTGGAAAGCCCTGGGGCTGAAAGACGTGACCCTGCAACTCAACTCGCTGGGTAGCCAGCAGGCCAGGCAGGCCTATCGAGGTATTCTGGTGGATTACCTCAGGCAATACGAGGATGAGCTGGATGCGGACAGCCAGAGACGCCTGGATACCAATCCGTTACGTATTCTGGATAGCAAGAACCCCCAGGTGCAGACCATCGTTGCGGAGGCTCCCAGGCTGTCGGAGCATCTTGATGCGGAATCCCGTGAGCATTTCGACAAGCTCCAGGACCTGCTCAGCCGGGCAGGTGTGCCGTTTGAAGTGAATCCGTCCCTGGTACGCGGACTGGATTATTATTCCCGCACTGTGTTCGAGTGGGTCACTGAAGCCCTCGGGGCCCAGGGTACCATTTGCGCCGGTGGCCGCTATGATGCCCTGGTTGGGCAGCTGGGAGGTCGGGCTACGCCGGCCTGCGGTTTCGCCCTGGGGCTGGAGCGCATCATTGCATTACTGGAACAGGAGCAACAAAGCTGTCAGAATGCGCCCCACATTTACATGGCGTCCATGGGTGATGCAGCGGCAGAACACGCCATTCTGCTGTGCGAAAAACTCCGGGATCAGGAACCCCGCCTACGGGTTCAGGTCAATTGCGGTGGCGGCAGTTTCAAGAGCCAGTTGAAAAAAGCCGATAAAAGCGCTGCCCTGGCGACATTGATCATTGGTGAAGAAGAGCTGGCCAATGACACCGTGGTGGTCAAAGCCATGCAGCAACAGGTCGAACAGAAAACCGTGCCACAGGCAGACATACTGGCAGAAATAAAACAGATTCCCGGCATACTGGACGATTAATCCCCGGGTATCGATGACATCAATTCCTAACTGAGGTGGAATGTGGATTTCGAAACAGAAGAGCAACAGGTTGAAGCGCTTAAAAACTGGTGGAAAGATAACGGCAAACTGGTCATTACCGGTATTGTGGCAGGCGCACTACTGATTGGTGGTTACCGTTTTTACAAGGAACACGAGAAAACCCAGGCAAATAGTGCCAGTGATCTCTACACCGAAATCACCACTATGGCCAACAAAGGTGGTGACACCAATGCATTGCAGGACAAGGTCAATAATCTCATGGCCGAGTATGCAAAAAGTCCCTATGCGGCACTGGCCGCCATGCAACTGGCGCGTCAGCAGATTAACAATAATCAGCCAGCCCAGGCACTGCAGCAACTGGACTGGGTGATTACTCATACGCAGCAGCCGGAACTACAGGTTCTGGCAAAAATACGCATGGCACGCCTGTTGATTTCCCTGAAGGACTACGATCGCGCCCAACCGCTGTTGACAGCCGATTTCCCGGCGTCTTTCACTGCACTGGTGGAAGAACTCAGGGGTGATCTGTATCGAGCCAAAGGTGAGACGGACAAGGCCAGGGAGTCTTACGACAAAGCCATCCTGGCAGCCGGTGCTGGCGCCAGTCAGTGGCTCAAGCTCAAACGTCAGGATCTGGGTGAAGCACCAGCAGGTGATAGCTCAGTATGATTAAACAGCTGTTTCTCCTCCTCTTCCTTACTGTATTGCTAAGTGCCTGTGGTTCGGAAGAAGACAATGCCGAACCGCCAACCGAGCTGCATGATTTCAAGGCCAGCCTGGATATCCAGGAGCTGTGGTCTGCTTCCACCGGGGGCAGCGACAGTCAGCAGTATCTCAAACTCAGGCCGCTGGTAACGCAAAAGAACATTTTTACCGTTAGTCGTGACGGTGACGTCGAAGCCTTTGATCCAGCTACCGGCGACAGTCGTTGGGATACCAGTCTGGAAACCCAGATATCCGCCGGCGTTGGTGGTAATGCTGAGCAGTTACTGGTGTGTTCCCAGGACGGTTATCTTATTTCCCTGGATGCAAACGGCAAGCAACAGTGGCGAGTGGACATAAAAAATGAAGTGCTGGCACCACCGGTGATTGCCGATAATCTGGTGCTGTTGCGTACTATTGATGGCAAGGTGCTGGCCTATACGCACGACTCCGGCAAACTCGTGTGGGGTTACAAGCGTGACGAACCGGCACTGACCCTGCGCGGCACCAGCGAACCGCTGGTGAATAACGGCGATGTGTATATCGGCTTCGACAATGGCCGGCTGGTATCGCTAAAACTGTCAGACGGTACAGCAGTTCTGGATAAAGCCGTGTCCATACCCCAGGGTCGCACCGAGCTGGACAGAATTGTGGATATCGATGGTGACATGGCGATTCAGGATGGTCGTATTTACTCTGCTAATTACCAGGGCAGGGCAGTAGCCATCAGCCTGTATCGTGGCCAGATCGACTGGGCCAGGGCAATGTCCAGCTATACCGGGGTTCTGGTGCATGGAAACACCGTATTCCTGAGTGACCAGCAGGATAATGTCTGGGCACTGGATATTAACAATGGCGCTACCCTGTGGAAACAGGACAAACTCAAGTATCGCCAGTTGACGCGTCCGGTGTTTTATAAAGGCGCCATCGTCGTCGGTGATTATGCGGGTTACCTGCATTTTCTGTAGCCTTACGATGGCCATTTCATAGGTCGGTATCAGGTTGATGATGCCGGTATTCTGGTGGCTCCTGTCGTCGTGGGTGATAATCTCGCCATCTTGAGTCGAGCTGGCAGGTTAAGTGTTATTACTGCATCATCCGTCGCGGAAGACGCATCTTCCCAGTAATGCTGCCGCACCATCCATGGTGCGGTACGCTATAGCGTTCAATTCAACTATACTTTCGCCTGAGATAAAAAATACAAGGAAAAATTATGGCAAGCAAACGTATTAGCCCGTTTGAGATTCTCATCTGGATACTGGTGGTGTTTCTTTTACTCGCTGTTTTGAGTCCAATTGGCATGGGGTTTAAAATACAGAATGATTATCCGGCAATGATTCAGCAACATGCCTCCAGTATGGATATGGTGGCAACGGTCAAGTCATTTAAACGCGGTCTGTATTCATCACAGGCGCAAATAGAAATTACCGACCCGGGTAGTGGTAATGCGTTAATGATGATTGAAGACATTATTCATGGTCCCATTTATCTGGGACTGCTAACCCAGGGTAAATCACCACTCGTTGCTGCTGTGGTAAAAGGCAAGCTGGCAATGGTAGGTAACTTACAGCAAGCCATCAAGGATTTATCCGGTTTCGACTCGCTGTTAGGTTACCAGTCAGTGATTGATTTTAACGGCAATCTGGAAGCTGACTTGTACTCTCCGCCAATCAATAATGTAACGACGAAAGACGGTGAACAGGTCAGACTGAATACATCCGGTATTGTTGGCCATACCAGTTTCAATGTGACGGAACAGAAAGTGGTATTCACCATGTCTTTTCCGGCATTAAATTATGAATCGGCTACCGAGGCAGCGATGTTCAAACACATCCAGCTGGATTTTGCAGTACAGCGTGGCAAGACGGGTATACTGATCGGTGATTCAGCTGTCGCGTTTAAAGACATCGATCTGGACCTGGATGGTAAACAGTTTGCCATGAAAGACTTCGGCTTGCGTACCATTACTTCAGAAAACGGCCAGTTGATTGGATCCGTAACCCAGGTGCGGATGCGTTCGATGCTGGCGGATAATGCTAAAATCGGACCCGCACAGCTGAATATCGATGTGCAGGGACTGGATGCGAATGCCTTGTTGCAGTTCCAGAAAACCCAGAAAGACATTAACGCCAAACGTCAGCAAGGCATGCCGGAAGATCAGATTAATTCCATGATGGCCGGTAAAATGATGACACTGGTTCCAGCGCTGTTTAAGCAGGCGAAAATTGTTATCGATCCACTCACTATCGACAGTGAGCTGGGCAAGGTGGATGGAACGCTCAGTTTTTCCGTATCCGGCCTGGATGATAAGGCGCCTATGGATCCGACCTTAATCCTGGCGGCAATTAATTTCGACCTAAACCTGGCTATCGATAAAGCCTTGCTGAAAAAACTGATTGAAATACGTCTGGAGAATGAGCAGGCGCAACAGGCCCTGGCCAATATGGATAAGGCTCAGAAATCCGAGCGAAAGATTCCTGTACCGCAGAAAGTGGATGAAAATATCCAGGGTATGATTGATGAAAACTGGCTGCAGTCTTCAGCCGACGGTTACACTCTGGATATGAGCTTGCATGAAGGAAAAATGCAGTTAAACGGCAAGCCATTCAATCCCATGCAAATGATGATGTCCGGTATGGGGCAGGCGCCAAAACAATGAAACGAGTAATACGAATTGTCCGATGAACTACGGATAGTACCCCATCTGCCAGTCATTGCCCTGGTAGGCAGGCCCAATGTGGGTAAATCCACGCTGTTTAATCGACTCACAAAAAGTCGAGATGCCCTGGTGGCTGATTTTCCAGGACTCACCCGTGATCGACAATACGGCCAGGGAAAATATCAGGAAGTGAAGCCGTACATCTTGATTGATACCGGTGGATTGAGCGGTGAGTCTGAAGAACTGGATAGTCGCATGGCCAGGCAGACCCTGCTGGCGATCGATGAATCCGATATCGTATTTTACCTGGTGGACGCCAAGCAGGGGCTCACTCCAGGTGATGAAGTGATAGCCGGCCAGTTAAGGAAGCAGAATAAAAAAGTCATCCTGGTTATTAACAAGGCCGATCGTGTTAGTCCGCAGACCCTGAGTACCGAATTTGCCGCACTGGGCTTCTCAGAGACGATCGCGACATCGGCGGAGCATAACCGCGGCATTACGCATCTGCTGGATCTGGCTTTCCGGGATATGGATGACTGGCAGATACCGGAACAAGCAGGGAGAGGCATCAAGGTTGCGCTGGTAGGTAAGCCCAATGTGGGAAAATCGACATTGATCAATCGCCTGGTAGGTGAAGAACGTGTCGTGGTCATGGACATGCCGGGAACAACCCGTGACAGCATCATGGTGCCGTTTACCCATAACAATCAGGATTACACCCTGATCGATACCGCTGGTGTCAGGCGACGCAAGAAAGTCCATGAGGTCATTGAAAAATTCAGTGTCATAAAATCCATGCAGGCAATCGAACAGGGCAATGTGGTGCTGCTGATGATCGATGCCAGGGATGGCGTAACCGATCAGGACCTGAACCTGTTGGGCCATATACTGGAAGCCGGTAGAGCCCTGGTAATTGTCATCAACAAATGGGACGGACTGAACGAAGACCAGAAGAAGCGCATTAAAACCGAACTGGATATGCGCCTGGGTTTTGTGCGTTTTTCAGAAATACGATTTGTGTCTGCCTTGCATGGTACTGGTGTGGGCCAGCTATACCGTGCCATTAACCAGGCTTACCAGGCGGCCACGAGTAAATTTTCTACACCTTATTTAACCCGACTGCTGGAACATGCGGTAGAGGCGCATCAGCTACCGCTGGTACGAGGCCGACGGATCAAATTACGCTATGCACATCAGGGTGGCCAAAATCCGCCCGTGATTGTTATTCATGGCAACCAGACAGAGCTGGTACCGCCATCATATCGCCGTTATTTGATGAACCTGTTCATTGAAAAACTGGAGATTACCGGCACCCCTCTCAGGCTGGAATTCAAAACTACCAGTAACCCCTACGCGGGTAAAAAGAATGTACTAACCGAGCGCCAGGCAAACCGCAGAAAACGCTTTATCCGTCAGGTCAAGCAATCGGAAAAGAAACGAAAATACAGGAAAAACACATAAATCCGATTTTTCGCTACAAATCTCAAAAGATCTACTATAAGAGATGTCAGTAAACTGAGATATAGTTCATATCAGGGGTAAACGCAATATTTATGCGGGTTTTAACCCATATTGTATGAAACCTGTCATCCTGATTTGACAAAACACGGTCATCTTCTATATTCCCGGTAATTCTAAGAAATTTCACAATAAAAACCTGTTTGCTAAAACCAGGACAAATTCTCAAGAGACTGAACTAATAGAGGCGATGCCATGAAAAAGACAGTGCTGTACACAGCCTTAATCGGCACTTTACTCAGCGTCACACAGGCCAACGCAGTTGAATTCGACGGATTCCTGTCAGCGGGACTAGCCGTTTCCGATGATGATAACCTGACCTATCTGAATGGTATTACCAACGATGTCAGTTTCGATAATGATTCAAAATTTGGTTTACAGATTACTGCCGATGTCAGCGAGAACATGCAGGGCGTCGCGCAGATACTGGCTTCAGGTAACGACCAGAATTACAACCTGGATGCGCAGTGGGCTTATCTTGATTATAAAATGAGCGATAATTTCAGCCTGCGCATGGGTAAGGTTAAAGAGCCCGTGTTCCTGATCTCCGATTACTTCGAAGTAGGTTATGCCTATCCGTGGATTCGTCCGCCGCAGGAAGTCTATCTCAACAACCCTATCAATACGATTGTTGGTATGCAGGGCTTCCTGACGACGGATATTGGCGGCTTTAGTTTGAATTTCTTACCCTACCTGGGTACGAATACCGATGATGTACCCGGAACCAATGGCGCGGCCCAGTTCAATGCCGAAAACTTCTATGGTGGTGCGATCCAGTTATTATCACCAGCGTTTACCATCCAGGCCAGTTATTTGAAAACCGATGTATCAACCTCGGGACTGTTACCAACTGCCTTTACTATTGGTGTCAATGGACTTACGACAATAGAATATTCCAATGTCGCATCACAGGGTACTGCCAAACTGGCAAGTTTTGGCATGTCCTGGGACATCGCTAATTTTGTCGGTTATGCCGAATATGTTACTCGTGATATCCAGCCGGACACCACTTTTGCCGGTGCCCCGATGGATTTCCTGTTTCCTGACCAGGACGCCTGGTACGTTACCCTGGGTTATCGTATCGGAAAATTTCTGCCCCATGTGACATCCGCACATGTTGAGTCAACACCTGCGGGTACCACAGCTGCCGGCGCAAATCAGGGTGCAACCCAGGATTCAGTAACACTCGGTTTACGATATGAATTAAACGACAGCGCTGCACTCAAGGTCGAGTACGAACAGGTTACTATTGATGACACTATTCCAGGTAACTTCGGTCTGTTACAGCCTGATCCCACTCAGGCCGGGGCAATCCCCAAAGACCTGGCAGTCATCAGTGTTGCAGTGGATGTTATTTTCTAACAGGAACTGTATGAACTAGGACAGCATTTAATTAATGACCAAACGATACAAACAAAGGGCCAGCTACTGTGGCCCTTTGTCGGTGATGACAAATTCTTATGAGGGACAGTTTTATACCAGCCATGAAGTCACGGTATAAATTAATTTTTATCAGGGACAGTAAAAGCGTTATTGCTCCAACACCAACAGGTGTCTATTTATGAGGACGATCAGTTGCTTATTCTATCTGGTGCTCGCAATGGGAGTTTTCTCCAGCAATGTTGCGTATGCATTCAATACATCCGATATTTCAGCCGGTGTTTTCCGTTTTCAAATAAAACTTGCAGAGCAGGGTAATCCTGAGGCCCAGTATAAAGTGGGTGAAATGTATGAGCAGGGTAAAGGTGTACCGAAGGATATGGACAAGGCCAAGGAATGGTTTAAGAAAGCGGCCAAGCAGGGGCACAGGAAAGCGAATTACAAATTACTGTATCTCGAAGTCCAGATGAATGGACTCAATGATGTGACCAAAACCCAGGTTGACAGTATACGTAAGAAGCCGCTGCTGGTGTGCCGGATGCACAATATTTTCTGGGGAAAATGTACGCATCGGGTATCGGTGTGCCCAAGAGCCTTAACAATGCCCTGGCATGGTTAAACAAGGCGACATTTAACGGTATTTCTGAAGCCGAGCATGAAGCGATTGCAGTGGATGAAGAACTGGCTCGTATCCGGGAAAAAGAAGCCAAGCAGCGAGCAGAGGCACTGGAAGAAGCACGTAAGAAACGTGAAGCGAAAGATAAGGCTAAGCAAGAACAGGCTGAAAAAGAGAAACGCCTGGCAGCGCAGCGTGCCGCAGAACGTAAACGCATAGCGGCAGAGAAACGTGCTGCCGAAGAAAGGCAAAAGCAGGATGAACAAGCCCGGCTTGCCGCATTGCGCGCAAAGAAGAAAGAGCAGCCGAGGCGGCAATCTGTGCAGACAGCCGTAGTAAAGAAAGAAGAGGCAACAAGCAAGAAAGAAGAGAAGAAAGCAACTTTCGTCTCAGATCCGTGTAAAGGCAAGTCGGCACGCTTCCTGTCAACCTGCCGATAAACTCTCGCACAGTGACCTGGTTTTATCAATCAGGTCACTGATGCTATTTTCCTGCGCAGTGTCTACACTGAAAGCATTTTGGCATTCTTCCCTGGTTAGTTGTTCCATACTCCGAGTTTGTAAACCTAACACAGCAATATCTGCATCGGAGATATTATTGATTTCTCTGCTGCGTTGCTGAATACGCGATTCCAGGATTTTCTGTTGGCTATGACAGTGCAGAATACGGTACGGGGCCTGCAGTTTATTTGCCAGCTGGTAGAAGCTTTCACGATGTTGTCGTTTCAGGAATGTAGCGTCGATAATAACGTGATGACCCGCCAGAATGACCTGTTCGGCGAGCTCGGTAAGATGGTTATAGACCTGTTGTGTGATGTCTTCTGAATAAAGGTTATCCTGCTTATTTTCAAATTTCCGTTTTCTTTCTTTGTCCGAGCGTATCCAGATTGCATTTATTTTATGTGATACTTTTTCTGCCAGCCAGGATTTGCCGCTACCCGACAGGCCATACATCAGGAACAAGCAGGGTCTTGTCCTGGTTGTATAGCTGAATGCCAGCTCGATATAAGCATGTAATTTGGGGATCAGTATGTTGCGGTCAGGAGCTGTCTCATCTAATTCACCGATTTGTAACGCAGCAACTTTGGCCCTTACCATGGCGCGATAAGTCTTATAGTGTTCTAGTACACTGAGGCCGGTGAAATCGCCGCTAGTGTTGAGATAGCTATTAAGGAAATGGGTCCCCAGCTCACGTTTGCCGGACATGTCCAGATCCATGAGCAGGAAGGCAACTTCACTCATGGTATCTATCCAGCGAAATTCGTCATTGAACTCAATGCAGTCGAACGCCATCCACTGTTGTTTGTATTTGGTAATATTGCCGAGGTGCAGATCACCATGACATTCCCGCACAAAACCATGAAGTTTACGTTTGGCAAATAATGGCAGTAATTCTTTGTATCGCTGTTTCGACCAGGCCTCTACCTGCTCGGTCATTTCTAGATAACTGGGGTCATCGAGTGCAGGTTTAACCAGGCTGAAATTATGTAACATGGCGGAACGGATCTGTTCCGCACTACCGTAGTCGCTTTGGTATGTCGCTGTTGCGGTGTTTGTATGAAATGCTGCAATGTGTTCAGCGATACTGGTCATATCGTCAAACGCAACTTTTCCAGCCTGAAGTTGCTCTGACATCAGGTCGGATTGCGAGAACTGAAGCATTTTTACGGCATATTCCAGCGCTTCGCCTTCCTGGCTCAAACTCGGTGCGGCAACAGTACCGGTAATCTTGGTTACACTGAGGTAGATTTCCGGTGCCAGGCGTTTATTGAGAGTGATTTCACGTTCACAGTAATATCGGCGTTTTTCCAGTGTGGTAAAATCCACAAAGCCAAAGTTAACCGGTTTCTTGATTTTGTAGGCATATTGCCCGGTGAGTAAAACCCAGGAAATATGGGTTTCAATTAAATCAATACGATCAACAGGGTGTGGATAACTGGTCGGCTTGAGTAAAGCCTGAATTAACGCATTATGTTGCATTGACTGTGGCATGTGACAAGTCTAGAGAAGCATGAAGAAAAAGTCATCACGAAAAAAATCGGTTCGAAAACGCAAAAACAAAAAGCCCATCTTCTGGGCTCTGCTAAAAAGCAGATGGTTTCTCAGATCACTACTGTTGCTGGGCCTGGCATTTATTATCTATATCATTATTCTTGATTTTCAGGGCTTCGCGAATCGCAATCGCTCCCAAATCGAATGAAGGGATGTTTCTTAAAGAACCGCCGAATTTTCCCAACGGCGTTCTCACGGCCGAGATCACGACAATTTCATCTAA
>Ga0114931_10004728_pt1 | contig 16940 bp, 14 predicted proteins | sample 2SBtaG_FD_89579 | JGI IMG/M metagenome (GOLD analysis project Ga0114931, IMG submission 89579) | Deep subsurface microbial communities from Kolumbo volcano to uncover new lineages of life (NeLLi) - 2SBTROV14_V59a metaG | ecosystem: Environmental > Aquatic > Marine > Volcanic | place: Kolumbo...
TCAGTTCTTTCAATAATTGGAATTAGTTCTACTAAAGAATTCCAATCTTCCTGGGTGATTTTCGAATAATTTCGAGTTGTATTGTCTGTCATTGTAGTTTGGTTTTAAATGAGTGCTAACGGTAAATTGTATGAGTAGTGGCAGAGTGCGTGGTACTTTTCTGTCAAACCGCTCCGCAGTTTAAGCGGACTATTAACCTTGATATTTAGCACTTTTCCTGCCATTACTTATACAAAATGTTACCTGCTGGGTTTTCTATTCCTTTCATTAGAACTCCTTCATTTTCAATTTAGCACTGACCCGATTTTGTTTTTCGGGTTGGCAAAAAAAGCGTTGGGGAAAGACATACTCTTTTGCAATTTTTGGTTTGAGGGTTGGCTCGTGCGAATTGCAAATGTGTATGGCTTTTACGTTGGCTTATTGTTGCCAAACTACACTTAATACCGTATTATAATCTTTAGTTACTATTGCATATTCATAAAATTCATCATCAGAGTCATATTCTCCTGTTTCAAACCACGTAGATTTTACAATTTCCTGTTGTGATTCGTCTTTTCTGTAAACAGTTCCATCATCGTAAAATTCCATTGCAACAGAATCCGTTGGCACACCAAGTTTTGTAATATCTTTGACTTTAATGAAATAATCCGAAGAATTTTTCCAGTAAATCAATTTTTTATTTTTTGAATAAAATACAAATATTGGATGTTGACCCAACTCCAAATATCGATATGTTGCCGAAGTGATACTGGTTTGGAAATAATCTGCAATTTCTCTTAACAAATCAGGTGAAAATGGTTTCCCAAACGTAAAACTGGTGAATAAATCTCGTGGCATCAATAATTCTGTTGCAAATTGATTTGCCTCATATTCTTGACCTCCGTTTTTAAAGTAGTCCAATGTCAAAGAATTGTCCTCTAAATGAGTGTTAATATTGTGGTGTAACTCAAAATGCCCTAATTCATGTGCAAGAGTAAATCTCTTTCTTCCAGTATATATAATTTCCGAATTGACTGATATTATTGTTTTTTCTTTTCCAAATACAATCCGTCCGTCAGAGTTTGCAATCTTCTTTTCTTGAAGAATTATATCCCGTGCATGAATTAAATCCTCAACTGTAAAATCACTAGGACTTTCAATTCCAAATTCGTTCAATATTTTTCGAGCTGCAACAGCACCTTTGTTAATCGACATCATCTAATTTTTCAAGGTTCTCAATAATATCAATTACATTTAAATCACAGAACAATTCTTTCAAATCAGATTCATCCATTTTCTCAATATTTCTGAATTGAAATTGTGGCGACCGTTCCAAAATCAAGCTTTCCAGATTTGATTTCAAAGTTTCATTCTTTGAATCAATCACATTTTTTAATTTCTGTAAAGCTTTTTCTAAAGCATTCTCATTCTTTACTTTATTTAATTGAGATTGAGACTTTAATTTTAAACGCTTAATCATTTTCATTTTAGAATTTAAATAGTCGTCTTTTGGCACTCCTAAATCTTCATAAACTGATGAATTATCTGATTCAAAAGCCTCATTTGACAACTAAAAGAATTTATCTATTTTTTCAGCTTTCTTGTTCATCTTACCAGTTCTTTATTTGTTTCTAAATATTTTATCACACGCCTTGTGAGTTTCTGCTGTAAGGAATATAGTTTCTTTTTACCCCAGCCCAACTCACCTGACATTTCATCAAATGAATTACATTCATCAAGAGCCATTACGTACAGTTGTAGGTCATCATCGTCTTTTGAGCATTCTTCTAATGCGTATTTAAATAATTCGTATATTTCGTCATCGTCTTGATTATCTGTATTGTTTTTTTCGATAATGACATTTATTACTTCATCTTCTGTCGGCAACTCCTTTTCTTTTTTCTTCTTGTAACTTTCAACGTTTGTTGAAATCATGCTACCTACAATCCGTTGTAATTGTTCTAAAAGTGTATATTTTTCATATTGCCATTCCCACTCAAGACCAAATAGTTTTGAAATTGCACCATCGACATAATATTCTACAGGTTCAACGCATAAAAACTTCTCAGAATGAGCTCCAAATATTGTTCTACCTTTCAATTTGAAGTGAACAAATGTAGTTAGCTTATCTACTACATCTACCCATTCTTTGTCAGGAACAGCATGTAATCGTTTCAATTTTTCTTTATGGTTATCCATATGAAAGCTTTCAATATTTAATTAACTGCAACTTTTTTTTATTCGTCATGACGAATAGTCTTTCTGCTCGGTTAAGTAATAGGTGATAATAAGTTTTATAATTTAAATTTTCAACAAAATGAGTAAACGAGATACTTATAAGTACGAGTTGAAGGACGGTAACAAAGTCCTTTACGTTGGAATAACCAACGACCCTGAGCGCAGGGAGCAAGAGCACCGACAAAACAAAGAGTTTGGCCACATGAACATTATTGGCAACCGTACAACCAGAGAGGCTGCCGAAAATTGGGAGGGAAATAGGATTGGAACGTACATGGACAACCATGGCGGAAAAACACCTTCTCTCAACAAAAATGAATCTGGTAAATAATTTTTTAATTTTTTTTAATTTTAGCTTTATGTATTCAACAGGAGAAAAGCCAGGAAAAGGCTTGTACAAATGTACGAAATGTGGTGAGGTAATTAGATTAGATGATGATTCTGACACCTTGCCACCATGTCCAAAATGCCACGGCACAAAGTGGTACAAAGTTGGATAAGAATTAGTCGAGCCTTAAAAACCACTTTTTAGAGCAATTGATTCAAAAGAAAATAAATCAAACCAATTATTCATTTCTTGAAAAAATGAATAAAAAGATGATTTCCATTTGTTCATCATCCGTTTAAAGTTGAAAGCTGCTGCAGCCAGCATTATATTGATGTTGTCACCAACGATTCCCTTATAGAAGTTTCTTCCTAATCGGTGATCTGATTTAAGGTGTCCTATTATGGGTTCTATTGCAGCCCGTTTTTTATGGGCTTGTTTTAGTTTTTTCTGCTGATACTTTGTTTGGGTTTTATTATTGAATGGTTTGGGTAATAAAATTAGGGTTCCCCCGATTCGCTTTCTTCCCCGATAGCCCCGATCAACTGCAGCTTTTTTTGGAGCTTTACCAACAAGTCTTTCTGTTTGTTCTAATACGGGTTCCAGGGTATGTCCATCAAATTCATTTCTAAAACCCATTGCCCCAACAATGACACCTGTATTTTGGGTATAAACTATGGATGCCTTATTCCCAAATTCATATTTTTTATGTTCTTTACCCTTCGAGATGCACAGCGTTTCGGGCTCGTGCAAAGAATAAATTTTGTTTTTGCTCCCTCGTTTTTGTCCAAGTACGAGTTTAAATAATTCAATATCTGTAAAATAAATGGAACCAGGATCCAGGTTTCTTTCTAATTCGCGGACAAGTCTTCCTGCAATGGTCCTTACTTTTTTATCTGCTTTCCGCGCCTTTAGTTTATTTCTTGGATGGTTCCTGAAACGTTGGTCCACACTTATTTTTTTTAGCGTTCGGGTGTATGTCTGGCGAACGGGAAGTTCCTCCTTCCACGCAATTTTAAGGCACTTTTTGATGATCTTTTTGTGCAACTTTGAATCTGTGGGAAAGGTGATGTTTTTTTCCTGAACAGTGGTATCAATACTGACATGGTCATCATTGCTATCATTTCCATTGATCCTGATACTCTCTTTCAGGATCAATTCTATACCGGATTCTCCAATACGCTTACGAAAGTGTACAAGTTCAGAAGCTTCACAGGGTTCTGCCGAAACAAACTCTTGTTGTCCACAAAAATATTGATAGTAAAGGTTCTCGGACCATTGTTCAACTACACTTTCATCTGAAACATTCCGGATATGTTTCAAAATTAACAATCCGACCATTAAACGGATTGGCTTTGCCGGTCTTCCGTTATCTTCACAATAAAGCGGACTGAATTCTCGATCAAAAAGTTCCCAATCAACCCTATGGGACAAAATATAAAGAGGATGCTTTTGATTCAAAGTATCTTCTAAAGTGAAGAAAAAACTGGACTGGTTCTTGATTTTCGGCTTGGCTAACATAGATTTAAATTGCAAGGTTTACGATATAAATTTACGAAAACTTGCAGATTTAAACGAATAAAATGATCATTATATTATTAACAATCAGTGTGTTAATAACTTATTAAGGGCCGACGAATTAGGACTGTTTCGATGTAGAGGCAGTCCTTTTCTGATTTTCACATCGCTGCACATCAAAATATTAATTCCTATTTAGTCTTCTCGTACTTAACTTCCTCCAAATACTATCAGCAATTGCAATATCCGAATCCGAAAACCCAAAAGTTTCTTTTAGGATTTTTTGGTTAGTGTATTGCAAAATATCCTGTATGTCTTGTTTATCTCGTAGTCGGTTATCAATTTCAGCAAGCAATTCAGCTTGTTTCTCTCTGTACGGTATTACCACGCACTCAACCTCGTTTGGCATTAATTCAAGAACGCCGCCACCATGACTTCTTCCGCATATTTCGGTAAATGCTAACGAAAGAGAATTGTAATAGCTTGCGACCAAAGCATTTTTGTTAACCCCCTCTTTTATTTTAACTCGGTGCATGGTGTCTGTTGTATAGGCACCAACTTCGTTAATTAAGAATTTTGGATAACGATTATTTCTTCTCACAAACAGTGCATCAGAAACCCAAAGCGATGGCACAATTTGCCATTCTTCCCTGATTCTGCATTTGTAACCTTTGTTAATGCCTTGTTCTACTCCCGAAGCAATATATTCTCTCGCACCTTCCTGACCGTTTAGTTTACTCATTTTTGGAAAAACAAGAAGGTTTGCCCGTGCTTCGGCATTTAAGTTTTTTTGCCAGTCTTTTTGGTTGAATATTGCACTTGAAACTTGTACGCTTCTTCCTACCATTGGACGTGCAAAATCCTGCATTCGGTAAAACTGTACAGTGGAATATGGAACAGTAAAAAATGGATTGGAACCTGTTGTTATGCCAACTTCAACTTTTGCAAGTTGTCCCATTGTATGCAACTTTTTATCTGCTTTTATTCGCTCAATAAAATCAATCTCCTTTTGGTCGAGAAAATAGAAAGTCCATTTATTTGATTTAAAGTCAATCTTTTTTTTAGGGGCTTTTAGTTTAGCAACATCCAATTTTTGAAGTGCCACTGCATTTGGTACTTCTATGTGTTCAATAAAGTGTTCATTTGTTTTGTCTTTCTCACATAAAAGCAAAACTACTTCTTGTTGAATATCAGGAAATACAAGCTTTTCGAAGGAAACGATATTTATTTTATTATAAAATTGGGCTAAAAACTGACGTAAGGTTTTTGCAAACGAAACTTGTAGGATTTCGGCAGGAACGACAAAGCCAATTTTACCGGTTTCTTTCAACAACAAACTTGAACCAACTATAAAAGAAACCCATGAATTTGTTAATTTAGAATATTTTAGGCTTGCCCGGTTAAATATTATGTTGGCTTCGTTTTGTTGCTCTTTATCGAAATACTGATACCTTATAAATGGCGGATTCCCAATAACCAAATCAAACTTTTTATCAGTGGTGTTACAGAAATTGTGAAACTCTCTGTTTTCAACATCACAGTTTTCAAGTTTCAGTGTTTCTGCCTTTTTAGCTTCATCGGGGTCTAACTCGGTAGCTAAAATCGAATTGTATTTATAACCACAATTTTTTATTTGTTGCAAAAACACACCATTGCCACAGCTTGGTTCAAGTATATCTAAATTGATATTCCCATTAAATGCCCATTGCAATATAAAATCAGCAATTGGTGCAGGAGTATAAAAACCACCCCTGAGTTTATCTTTGGATGCGTTTTTAATCAGTTCCATACAATTCTGAAATTAACGGAATGAAATTGTCCATTTCCCCAAGGTTAAACAATAGTTTCAGATTCTTTTCCTGTTTTGTAATCAAGGAATCAAACTGGCGTTGCAGAACGGCAAGTTTTCGTTTATTTCCACTATTCTTGTCAACCTCTCCCTGAATTACAATTAATGATTTTTGAGTGTCGGAAATATCAAAGTGCAAAGCCTTTTCTCCTTTACTTTCAAAATCAATTATCCGAATAGGAAGTTGTTTTAAGACTTTTGTTCCACGGGCAATATAGCCACCTCGGAATACTTCTCCGTTTAAGGAAGAAAACCATTCTGAGTATTTTGAATTAAGAAGTGCCTGAATGTAGTAAATTGAATACTGGCAATCATCGGGCAAAGTAATCATACAATAACCTGCTGTGCCTCCCGATGAAATTAACGTTCCATAATAATCAATTGCATATTTGTTCCCTTGCGATAAAACACCAACAATAATTTTTACTGGCACATCACATTTATCTAAGCTCTGATGCCTTCCATAACGATACCATTCGTTCGCAGTTTCAGGTTCTGGTTTAATATCCCTTTTTGGATTTGCTAATACAGCCTTGTAATGATTTAAGAATTTGTATGCTTCTGGAAATCGTTTCTCCATTTCATCAATTTTGATAAAACTGATTTTACCCTTTACCTTTTTGTACGGATAAATAACAAACGAATTTGGGCTAAACGGTCGGTATGTATTTAGATTGTCAATTCCGGATGATGTTTGGTAATAAGGCTTTGTCAGTGCCTTTTCAATTTTCCAACTCGTTTTCTGGAAAGTGAAATGGAAATATTTTTTATCCACTTTATCGGGAATATGAATGTAGATTCTATTTGCACTGGTCTGGATTCCGTTGTAAATATTTTCATCTCCAATTAGTTCACCCAATAGGCTGCTTTGTTCTAAAATCTTATTATGAACTGGTTTTAAATATCCTGGTACAAGTTTCCATGTTTCAGAGGTTAAAGAATCACTTTTTATGGTATTATAATCTTCTGCTCTAAAATCACGGACAACCCAATTCCTGTAATCTTTTACTTCGTAATAATTTGTAGTTTCAAGTTGTTTGTTTTGAATAATTAACAAACATGTATAGGTCGTTTTTCCTTTAAAAATTTGATTTGCTCCAAATGAAACAATTTGATTTACAATTCGCTTTTCAGATAAATGTTTTCTTAGCTCTTTTGCGGCACCAACTTTTGTAAACTTGCTTGGAACGATATATCCTAAATATCCATCAGCCTTTAATAATTGAATGCACCTTTCTATAAAGACAAAATACTTATCGAACTGCTTATAAGCTGTTTTGTATTGTTTCTTGTAAATTGGCAATTCAAGCGGAGTAATGTTTTTCATGTCTTCGGTTGACATATAAGGTGGATTCCCCACCATTACATCAAATTTTATTTTACCGAAGTCGAAAAGATTTATAATTTCTTCTTTGCCATTTGTAGCTTTCTGAGGCTGGACTAAACTGTTTCCAAAAACTATATTTTTTGAAAGGTCAGGTAAAATTGGGAGTACATCCGAAATTGATTCAATATTTTCTTCTTCCAAAAGTTTTAGTAATAATCCAAATCTTGAAGCTTCAACTGCATTGTAATCTTTATCAACTCCATAAATGCAATTCTCCAAAACTTGTTTTTTCAAATTAAATGGAAGTTTATAAGAGTTTACTGAAGTTTGGATAAGCTCTGATTTGTCATTTTGTAGAAAATAGTCAATCAGAATATCGTTGATTAATTGATATGTTTCTAATAAAAAAGCTCCTGAACCACATGCGATGTCTGCAAACTTGTAACTTATTATCTCATCTGCTGACTTTTCATTGCAATATGGTAAAACAGTTTGCCTTAAAATATCTTGAATAATATTTGTAGGAGTTGTTACTACATCCCTATCAATATTTTCAGGTTTGTCTTTAAGAACAATTTCATTTTCTTCGATTACAAGTTTTTGAGCAATGAAAATTTCATAAATATTTCCGAGAATATCAGATGCAAAAACTGCAAAGGAGTAGGGACTTTCGGGGTAATAAAGCTGTTTGATTATCGTCCAGAAAACGGATTGGCTATTTTCGATAATTTCTTCTTTATATTCTTGGACAAAAAGTCCTGAATTATACCTCTTATCTGCCTCGTAAAATTTAGCGATTAAGGATTCAAAATCCTTTTTGTTAGCAAATTTTAAAAGCGTTTGATAGGTCTCAATATTTCTATCCTCGCAAACCCTGAGAAAAATGATACTATTCAGATAGCTTTGAACCAAATCATTTAGTTCAATTTCTGAAATGTCGTTTTTGATTTTGTAAATCTCCTCACCAAGTAATAATCTCCATTCGTTAATTTGTTGAAGAAAAAGTTTGTCAACACCATGCAAACTAAGTTTGTCTTCGATATGTTCCCATTCTAAATCAAAGCTCCCGGAATAAACAGATTGATGTCCAAGCAACTTTTGAATTTCCTCGAATTTTTCTTCATATTTTGAGAAATGATAAATTTTTATTCTACACTTTTCTACATTATCAGTTGATTCGACTTTTTCCGAACAGTCGTAGATTGCGAGATATTCAAAGTTTGAAAGAACTGATATTTTTAGTTTAGCTGTATAGCCGTATCGTCTTGTTTGTTTTGCAGGGGAATTGTCCGATTCAATTTTAACATTAGGTTTCTTTGCTTCAAGGAAAAACTTTCTTTCTGAAAACAACCTGAAAGTGTAGTCTGGCTTTTTTGTGTTTGAAGATGCATTTTCTTTTAGTGGTTCTTCCAAAAGAACCTCTCGCTCACTATTTGATTTGCCTGATTTGTTGGTAATATCCCAACCAAGCATTTCGAAAAATGGGTCTAAAAAGTCAGCTCTGAGTTGTGTCTCATTGTATTTTGGAGATTGGTAGTAATCTCTGTTCGACTCATATTTTTGTATTAACTCTTTCATTCCCATCTATCTGTGGTTTCTCAAATATTCAATTTTACTTTCTGCAACTTTTAAAACATCTTGTGCTTTGTCTTCGTCAAGAATCTCATAAGCAATGTTTTCACTTAAATACTCAACAAGTAATTTCTCCTTGTCCAGCTCCAGCGCATTAGCAATCTTTTCTATTTGTTCCCGTCTTGCTTTGCGTTCTCCTCGTTCAATTTTGCTCAAAATGGCGGAGTCAACATCAACCATGGCTGCAAGTTGCCGAAGTAGCATTCCTTTTTCTTCTCTTTTACTCCTGATTATTTCGCCTACTTTATTCATTTGAAATGATATTCTTGACATTATTTGTCAAAAGTAATGAAATGTTTTCTGTTTAATTCGGAAATACACACATTTTTTTGACGCATTTATCAACATTCTGGAAGTGCGTTGGCAAAATTGCACTCTTTGGCAAGTTTTGGTTTGAGTGTCGGCTAGTGCGACTTGCCAATGTGTGCAATGTGCGTTGGCTTCCCTAATTGCCCCTTAGGGCAAAAGCGCGTGGGCAAAACAAAATCTTATTCGAAGTACGAATCTATTCTTTAATTAAGTTAGTTTCTCAATCAATATTTAGTCTGTATGTTGCTCTTTTTCAACCTTGCAGGTAACGGTTCCGGCTATGCGTAGTGTGGGATTTCAAGGCACTTCACTTTCCGTTTAGCAGTTAGTTTATTTAATGTAATTACTTTCATGTCAGCACTTTCCCCCGCATTACGTATAGCCATTGTTGGGCAATCGTGCTTTATTTTTCTTTTCGTTTTTGTCTTCATTTTCAATGTCCTCCTGTGCGGTGGGGCATTTTTTAAAATTTCTCTTTTCTCGGGCAGGGACTTGAAAGCTCTTTTGCAGGTTTTGGTCGTGCGTTGGCTTGGTGCGACCTGCAAATGTGCTTACAAGTTTGCGTTGGGATTTACTGGTTTTGTACTTTCAACATCAAAGTCTTCTTCGGTCAATTCTGAATGAAGTCGTTTGTTTTGAAGCAAAGTCAAAATGTCGTCAAGGGTCTCGTCCGTTATTACAATTTGTTCCTCTTCAAATTGAATGTTCCAACCCTTCGCAACACTTAGTTGCTGTAATCTCTGTAAGTAAACAGGGTTTCTATAATGTCCTAAATTCCTGATTGTCGCAATTTTCCTTAGGTATCGCTGATTGTTCCCAACTCTGTCAGTCAGAATTTCCATATTAACGAAAATGTTCAACTGTGTAACTTCCTCATAGAGTTCATTAGCATTGTTAATCATGCCTTCACGGAAGTTCAGACCTCTCTCAAAATCTTTCTTGGAAAGAATGAACAGAAACTCATTAAAATAGAAAAGGTCGACAATGCTTGAAATACTGAAAACGTTGTCTTGCTCTAAATCTTCAAATCGGTTTTCGTTGTACAAAAGGGGAATCAAACCTTTGTTTCGTTTCATTCTCCAATTCTCAGGCAGGGTTTTGAAACCGACAACTTGAATGCCTTCTGCATTCCGAAGAATTATCATGTAGGCTTTGGACTTTACAAGTTCTTCTACATTCTCAATAATATCTTCCTCTGGGTTTAAATCTTCGAGCTGCTCAAATATTCTGTAAAAGTCCGTTTCTTCATAGTTTATAGCTCTTACCTGGTCTTCTTCTGGTTCAGGACAATCATAGGTGTATTCTTCAACTGTGTTTGAATTGTTGATGTGATTTACAACGATATTTCTTAGTCTGGTTTCAAGTCTTTGGTCAATTGGAACGTATTTGACCGTGTACTGAGAAACTCTGTCTCTTTTATATTCTTTTACTACAGCCAATGTCACATTAGCCCCTCTTAAATCAAGGTCTTTTAATTGTCTTAGTGTTTGTCTTTGTCTATTGGGCATCTGTGGTCTCTTTTTCTGTTACAAAGTACAAGAAGCGGGTTAAGCTCCTTATGTAAAATCTTTCTCCTGCTTTCATTTCATCCTTGCTAATAACTATTGTTGAAGCTGGTTTGCCATCATATTCATATTCCAAATCGTAAAGATTGTAGCCCGCTAAAAGCAAAATAGGATTCATGAATACTGACTTGCTTTTTATAGTAAGAAGCAACAACAATAGAAGGAATATTGAAAGCGAAATAATGTCTTCAACTTTCGCTAGGTCAAAACCAAAAAATGAAACGATGTATGGGATTGTGTAGTTGATTAAATCAACTGAACGATTTTTAACTGTTTTCACAGTAACTGGCATATTACCTCTCTTGATTGAGCCAATAGTTACAAAAAGCAATATGACACTTAAAGCTGATAAGCCAAGAAGAATCGAAATGGCAACAGGATGTCCAAAACTGTAACTGCAATAGAAATCAAAATCCTTTACTGCCAATATCAAAAACAAAGGCGAGTAAGCACTTATGAACAATAGTATTGCGGTGAATAGTTTAGGTTTCATACTTCTACTTCTTCAACTGATTTAGAATTGAAAGCTGTTTCCAATATTGCTGGCGTAAGCAATTCAAGAGATTTATTAAGTTCTGATTGCTTTCGTTTTAATTCTGAAAGTTTCTCAAGTGCATCTACTATTTTGTTTTGCTCTTCTAACTCTGGTAATGGAATATTAAGCGATAAAAAGGTATCAACTGAAATTGAATTTCTTCTAGCTCCAATTCCTTTTGATTTATCTAGTAATTCTTGCCAAACTCGAGGATGCTTGCAGTATTCAGCTATGAATTTAATATTAACACCTTCCTTGGCCTTAAAAGTTGGATATTGGGATGATAGATACAAGCCCGCAAATTCCTCTGTAATTAATGCAATAGCACCTTCCCATCCCTTTACTTTACTTATCACGATTTCGTCTTTGTGTAGCTTGTGAAATGATTTGTAAGAAGTGTTGCTTCCTGAAAGCGGTTCTCGCTTAAACAGTCCTTTACCAAATCCGTAAACTCCTGCAAAATCATACATTACAGTAGGATTTACTTCAACAGAATCAGTGTTTTCTTCAATTGCAGCTGACAGGCTAACAGTTTTGACTGTTAAAGAATTGCTGATTTCATTTTGAATCTGTGTTATCAAGTCAAGATTTTGCTTAATGGCCTCTCTCACTTTCGAAATCAGTAGATTGGCATCCAAATTTTCATAAGGATCTACTTTATTTGGATTCTTAAGGTCTAAATCTATTTTTTCATTCGAAGATTCAAGTAATTCAGAAACCTTGACACACCATGAGTTCTCACCTTCTTCTCTTTTGTTCCACCATTTTTTGACTTTTTCTAGTTCATCAGATTTAAGCGGTTTTGATTTGCTGTATTTCTTTTTTCCTTTTGGAATGGGCACTTCATAAAACCAAACAGTATCAGTTTTTTTAGTGGTATCGAAGAAAATTAAATTAGAGGGGATGTCAGTATAAGGTGCAAAAACTCCTTCGCCAAGACGAACGATTGTATGTAGGTTGAAATCAGAAATTAGCTGTTTTAAAATTCTGCCTGTAATGCCGTTTCCTGCCAAAGTTGAATTTGGAACAACAACTGCGGCTCGACCTCCATGGGAATTTGGTTTTTTCCTTTTCAACTTCCGCATTATCAATTGCAAAAAGAGTAAGGCGGTTTCTGCTGTGCGTTTATCATTTGGGAAATTGTTTAGAATTCCTCTCTCTTCCTCACCACCAAAAGGTGGGTTGGTAATAATAATATCAACACGTTCAGAATCGCCAATGTCCTTTAGTGGATATCTTAGGCTGTTACCACTATCAATATTTGGATATTCAAGACCATGCAACAGCAAGTTCATTTGACAAAGCAGAAAGGGTAGTGACTTTGGCTCACCACCAATGATTGAATCTCTTTGCAGAGTTTGTCGTTGTTCTACTGTTTTGGCTTGTTTTTTTAAATAGTCGAAGGCTTCAACCAAGAAACCACCCGTTCCTGAAGCAGGGTCTAACACGGTTTCACCAATTTTGGGGTCAAGCATTTCAACCATAAAGCGCACCACAGCTCTTGGCGTATAGAATTCACCTGCGTCTCCACTGGCATCCCTCATTTCTTTCAATATACTCTCATACAAGTGGGCAAGCGTATTTATTTCTTCATTATTGGTGAAATGAATGCCGTCTATCTTATTTACAACATCTCTTAGCAAATACCCATTTATCATGCGGTTGCTAATGCCTTTGAATGCCGTTGCAATTACGTCTTTGCGCTCAGTTCCACTTTCACTCTGCAAACTCCGTAAATAGTAGAATAAACCTGCTCTTTCTTTACCGTCAGATAGAATAACTTTTTCATTGCTGATGAAATTTAGCAAGTCGTCTCCCGTAAGGTTGGCGTCTTTTGCCCAATCACGCCAACGATAAGGGGATTCTATTGCAGGCTTATATTTCTTGCCTTCAAGCTGGGCATTAACTTCTTGCATTTGCTCATTGTCATCCAAGAACTTTAAGAACATTATCCAAGTTAACATTGGTAGTCTATCCGCATCTCCATTCATGCCTTTGTCTTTTCGCATGATTTGACGGCAACTTTTGATAATGCCTGATAGCCTTTGAGCTGGTGTTTCTTGTTTTACTGCTTTTGTCTTTTTGGTCTTTGCCATATTGTCTTTTTACGCTGCATCTGCATAAAGCAGGGTTTGTATTTCCTCAATTATTTTTTTGAACTGGTCAATTCCACCAAATTCATTCACGATTTCATAAGCGTTGCCTTGTTCTGAAATTGGGTCAACCGAAATAATATCGGGTCTCAATTGATTCGGCCCATATTCCACATATTTTTCCAAAATCAAGTTCAAAACATACTGGGCTTTCTGGCTTAAGTCTTGAAAAAGGTCAGGCTTGTTCTTTTTCAGTAAATCTGCTCGTTGTTTTCGAGTCAGCGGTTTCAAATCGAAAGCAACAAAGCATAGTAAATCAAATGGGTCGGCATCCTTGTTTTTGGTTATCTCCATTAATTGATCTACTGATACGCCATTGTTTTCAAGTTCATCAAGAATGTGTTTTCGTTCTTCAAGATTGTTCCATTTTGATTTGAACTCATTAATTGATGGGAATAGGGTAGTAATTTGCTCTTTTGCGTATTGCGTAAATTGAATAGTGCGAAGTTTTCCATTCGCATCTAATATTTGAACACTCTCGGCTGCAATGCTTACTTCGCCTTCGCTTATGTAGTATTTTCTTCTTGGTTCACCACCTGTCTCACCACCCGTTGGTGGCTCATCGTCTTCACCATTTTCATCTTCCCAATCGTTATCTTCCGTATCAGTGTCATCTGGCACCCATTCGTCACCGTCAATTATGTTTCCGTCATCATCAATTTCATCTTCTGTTATCAAAGGTGGTTCGCCATCAAAATCGGGGTCGGCAAAGTTTCTTGTTGCACTTCCTGTATAGTCAAGTATGGTGAAAAACAGTTTTTCTTTGTCTTCCCTTACTCTTGTGCCTCTACCCACAATTTGTTTGAACTCGGTCATAGTGTTGACAATCCTAAAAAGCACAATGATTTTGCAAGTTGGAACATCAACACCTGTGCTTAACAATTTAGTTGTAGTTACCACTACTGGAATAGGTTCATCAATATCCATAAACCTTCCTAAATGTCCTTTTCCAACGTCACCTTCATCTGAAACGATTCGCACTACATAGTCAGGATATTGCTTTACCAAGTCGCTGTTTAGATTGCTGAATTCTCTTCTGAACTGGTCAGCGTGTTCTTGATTTACGCAGAAAACAATTGCCTTGTCAAATCTTCCATTTTTTACCATGAAATTTTGCAAGTGCTTAACGACTGCCTTTGTTCTCGGCAAATAAGAAAGGGTATTTTCAAAGTCGGGTGTGGAATACACACCATCAGGGATTAATTCACCTTTATCATCAACCTGACCTTCTTCTGGTCTAAAACCCGTAGCATCTGTTTCTGTAACAACTCTATGAACTAAATAAGGTGCAAGAAAGCCATCTTCAATTCCTTGTTTTAAACTGTAGATGTAAAGCGGATTGCCAAAATAGGCATAAGTGTCTTTGTTATCGTCACGCAATGGGGTTGCAGTCAAACCAAGCTGAACCGAAGTATTGAAATAGTCGAGTATTACTCTCCAATTGCTGTCATCCGATGCACTTCCTCTGTGGCACTCATCAATTACAATAAGGTCAAAAAAGTCTCTTGATAGTTTTCTGAAAGCACCTGGTCTATTGCTATCTTCTGCTAAAGACTGATAAGTTGAAAAATAAATCTCACGGCTACTTGGCAAACCTTCATCTGGAACTAAACATCTCGCATCACCAAACACTGCAAAGTCTTTTGCATGTGGATCAGAAACAAGAATGCTTCTGTCTGCAAGAAATAAAACTTTGGGTCGTCTGTATTCACCTTTTGTATTCCATCGGTTGTTCCAAAGCTTGTATATAACTTGAAAAGCAACTGCTGTTTTTCCCGTTCCTGTTGCCAAGGTTAATAATGCTCTTTTCTTTCCTTCCAAAATTGCCTTTACTGCTCGGTTAATGGCAATTCTTTGGTAGTATCTAACCTACTTGTTTGGGGTAGCGAAGAAAGGTTTTAGGTAAGTTTCTTGAATTTCAGGCTTTACAGGTTCTACTTGATTTAACCTATTCCAAAGTTCTTGTGGTGTTGGGTAATTTGTGATTTTGGTTTCAAGTCCTGTTATAAAATCGAATTCAATTATTTCAGTGCCGTTTGTTGAGTATGCGAACTTAAGTCCAAGAATTTCTGCATAGTCTTTTGCTTGTTGTAGTCCATCCCCCGCAGATTTATATTTTTTTTTCGCTTCAACAATTGCAATCGGCATATTTTGGGAATAGCGAAGCAAATAGTCAAAGCGTTTCGCTTTTTTTCGTTTGGCTTTTCGTCCAATTACAATGATTTTACCATCAGTAAATGTGCGTTGTTCAAGAATCAAATCATCTGTCCATTCGCTATCATAGAGTTTAGGTAAAACCTCCTTTCTGCAAGTGTCCGCTTCACTGTCCTCATTATTGATATGTATTATTTTATCACTCATCTTTTCAAAATAAGTTGATGTTTAATTTCTAGCAGTATTCCAAAAGCGTTGGCAAAATTTGGCTCTTTTGCAAAGCTTGGGTTGTGCGTTGGCTCGTGCGGCTTTGCAAATGTGCCAAATGCGGGTTGGCAGAGAAATTTTAAAAAATGCGGAGCGGGGGAAATAGTCCTATCATCATTCTTTGTCGAATGAGTATAAAAGTCCAATTCAGTCAATTCATCTGTCATATTAGTTTCTAAGTTCCATTTTCCTGTTTCAGCTTCTTTCAATGTTCTATCGTCTTTTTTTGCATGTTGCCCAACGGGTTTGGTGTATGAATAGTTTTTGGTTAACTTAATTCAAACTAAAATGGCGAAAGTATTAATAGCATGTGAATATAGCGGAATAGTTCGAGAGGCATATTCCAAATTAGGACACGATGCCTGGAGCTGTGATTTGTTAGAAACTGAAATACCAGGAAATCATTATAAAGGTGATGTAAGGGATATCCTTTGCGATGGATGGGATTTAATGATAGCACACCCACCCTGTACACATTTAGCAGTAAGTGGGGCAAGATGGTTTAAATATAAGCAGAAAGAGCAAGTAGAAGCATTGGAGTTTGTTAGGTTGCTCTTAAACGCACCAATTGAAAAGATTGCGCTTGAAAACCCAATAAGCATTATTAGCAGCCATATTCGGAAACCTGATCAAATAATACAGCCTTGGCAATTTGGACACGGTGAGACAAAGGCGACTTGCTTGTGGCTGCAAAACTTACCGAAACTGCAACCGACAAACATTGTGGAGGGGAGGGAGCAAAGAATTTGGAAAATGCCCCCCGGTGAAAATCGTTGGAAAGAAAGAAGCCGAACATTTAAAGGAATTGCAAACGCTATGGCAGCACAATGGGGAGAACTACTAAAATGACTAAAACCAAAAATTATTTATACACTTTGTTATGCTTTCGGTTGTTGCAGAAGGGAGGCGTGCGCTCCTCTACTTTACAACAAAATAAGCGCACATTGAAAGGGCAACAAATGAAGTATAACGTACAGCTGGATGATTGCGTTTTATCAATGAATTATCCAGCATGTTATCAGCCGTCGGGCTGATGAATACCGCTTTAAAAATCATTATTTTTTCGTTTCGGCTTTGTTTCGGTAAAAA
>Ga0114931_10004729_pt1 | contig 16936 bp, 16 predicted proteins | sample 2SBtaG_FD_89579 | JGI IMG/M metagenome (GOLD analysis project Ga0114931, IMG submission 89579) | Deep subsurface microbial communities from Kolumbo volcano to uncover new lineages of life (NeLLi) - 2SBTROV14_V59a metaG | ecosystem: Environmental > Aquatic > Marine > Volcanic | place: Kolumbo...
ATTCGAGTATGGAATACTTACTACAACAATCTGGAGCATTGCGGTTTAAGTGGTAAGACCCCGAACGAGTTCCTGGCTGATTACAAGTTAATTAAACCGCCAAATGTCCTTGCCTAAAACAAAAGTTTAAAATCGGATATTATATAATCTTCTTGAGTGTAAAGCATTTTGGGAGCCAACCATTTTATGAGCAACCGAGTGAAATTCGGTATTTCGGCGCCCGTACCGGGCGAGTCGGTAGAGGGATTGATTAAATTTGTCTCAAGCGCACAAAGCGCAGGGTTCGATACCGTATGGTTTCCGGATCACATAGTGTTTATGGCAAAGAGAATGACCCCTGAGGTCTGGAGCGTGATTACGGCGGCCTCTGTGCATACGAATTCGATACAGATGGGTGCAATCGGCGACGCGCACAGGATACACCCTGCGGTGATGGCCCAGCGTCTCGCCACTATAGACCATATATCCCGGGGCCGTGTATTCGTGTGCCTTGGTTACGGAGAAAAGATGAACCTCGACCCCTACGGGGTTAAGTGGAATAAGCCGCTCACGCGCGTGGCCGAGTCCGTTCAGATAATGCGCGCGCTCTGGAGTGGGGAGTCTGTAAATTTCGACGGCGAGTTCTATAAACTCACCGATGCCGAGCTTCGAATCACGCCCGAGCACGGCATTCCCATATACATTGCAGCCACCGGTCCAAAGGCGCTCAGGACAGCCGGTCAGTTCGGGGACGGTTGGGTGACGAACGCTATGCCGGCGCGCGTGTTTGCGCAGAAGTCACTGGCTGTGGACCAAGGCGCTGTAAATAGAGCGACAGAGCTGGGTCCGATTGAAAAAACACTATTTACTTTCATTTCCCTTGCCGCGGATGAGAACCAGGCCTATAGCTCCATAGAGCCTATAAAACATGCCCTCGTGTGGCCGGAGCTACTTAGGGACTCGGGTTATGACATAGAGATCGAGGATCAGTACAAAGGCCTTGCGTACACGAAGATCATGCCCAATGACGCTGAAATGCTGAAAAAATTCAAGGAGATGGGAGAGAAATACTATTCCCGGGAGCTTATGCTGGATTTTGTAATAGCAGGTAGTAAAAAAGAGGTTATAAAGCGTCTCGAGTCCTATGTAGAGGCGGGGGTAGACCACTTCATTTTAAGGGACTTCAGCCCCGACCGGTCTCACTCATTTAAAGTCATATCCCAAAAAATCATACCGCACTTTAACGACTAGATCCGGTTATACCCCGGTTAATGCTCAAGTTTTGATATCTGGTATGTGAATTGTGACAGAGGGTCGGTAGAGCTGCACTGTGTGAAATATACCTTCCTAATATAATCGAGCGCTCCCGAATAAAACTCAAACTCCCTTGAAAGCCGGCTGAACATAATTGGGTCACCTTTACCCGTCTCGAGGTCAATTCTCGATACCACGAAATAAGACTTCATCCCCTCGTCCATATAATATCTCAGATAAGAACCCCGGTTTACGTAGTCCCTGAATATCCCGCTCATAAATAGCGAGAAGTCCCCCACATACTTTCTTACTTCTCTTTCCGATTCCGTTGATTCCTCCTGGACGTTCTGAGTCTCTAGGAGCATTTCAACTATTGTTTGAATATTTGTATCTTTGGAATCCTGGAGTTTATAAAGCTTCTCGGTACGAGCGAACTCTGTAAGCATGTCCGTTAAATAAGTGGCTTCTACACTCTCATGTTGCTTCCCCAAATCAAAAAAGCTCATCTTAACGAGCTTGCCGAAGAATGACCTTATTGTGGCGGGACTGATTCTTTCTAAGTTAATCACGCGTTCATCCTCCTGGTGCAGTTGATAATAAGTACCCTTACCTAATAAGCGTCTATATATTCAATTTAGCAAAATTTTAGCAAAATTCTGGTTAAGATGTCAAATTTAACTTTTGTGATGAAGGTGTCTCTAAGATATAATTCCCCAAAGGCAAGGCTCATAAAGCTCAGCAAAATCTAAACGAACTAGGGAAACGGGAGTGGCCAGGATAAAAATAGAAGCGCCTCAGAATTTCGTATTTACTACCGAAATATCTCTTCGCATCAGCGATATCAACTACGGGGGTCATTTAGGTCACGACTCGGTTCTCACCTTAACTCACGAAGCCAGGGTAAGGTTTTTTGAAAAGTACGGGTTTACGGAGCTTGACGTTTTCGGCCCGGGCATCGTTATATCCGACGCCGCGGTAACATATAAGTCTGAGGGCTTTTACGGCCATAGGGTTATTATAGAGATTGCCGTATGTGATTATACAAAATACGGGTGCGACTTGGTGTACAAGTTAACCGAAAAAGACTCGGGTGCGGACCTGGCGTACGTAAAGACGGGCATAGTTTTTATGGATTACTCAAAGCGAGAGGTTGTGGCAGTGCCCGAGGAGTTTAAAAAGCTTTTTGAAGCTGTGGATTATAAGATTGAAGTACAGACTGGGAAAGGCAACAATTAGGTGGGTATGCTTATTTAAATCAGGCCGGGGAGAGATCCCCGGCCTGAAAATTCAAAATTATCTTTTACCGTTTTCTTTCTCTACTATAATTGCAATGCCCATTCCCCCGCCTATACAAAGAGCGGCGAGCCCGCGTTTTACCTTCTTTCTCTTCTTCATCTCATGAAGGAGCGTAACCAGGATTCTGGTGCCTGAAGCTCCAATCGGGTGGCCGAGCGCAATAGCGCCGCCGTTTACGTTAATCTTTTCTTCCGGTATAGGCAGGTCCCTCAGTACTGCCAGGGACTGTGCAGCGAAAGCTTCATTCAACTCGAAAAGGTCTATATCATCAAGAGAGAGTTTAGCTTTATCGAGCGCCTTCTGAATCGCTGGTACAGGGCCTATACCCATAATCGAAGGGTCAACGCCGGCAACCGCATAGGAAACTATAGAAGCGGAGGGTTTTAGCCCGAGTGCCTTGGTTTTCTTTTCTGATGTTACGAGCACTGCAGCGGCTCCGTCGTTTATCCCGGAAGCGTTCCCCGCGGACACTGTGCCTCCCACTTTAAACACTGCGCGCAGTCTTGCAAGACCCTCAGGCGTTGTATCGCCCTTAGGGTGCTCGTCGGTATCAAAAGCGAGGGGATCGGCTCTTCTCTGAGGAATCATCACCGGCACGATCTCGTCTTTAAACCTGCCGCTTTCCATCGCTTCTTTGCATTTCATCTGGCTCTTATAAGCAAACTCGTCCTGCTCTTTTTTACTCAGGTTGTAAGCTTCTGCGAGATTTTCAGCTGTTACGCCCATGTGGTAATCATTAAAAATATCCCAAAGTCCATCATAAACCATACCGTCTGTAATATTGTCTTTAGGCATACCCATTCTATAACCGTACCGTGCTTTATCAAGATAAAATGGCGCCTGGTTCATATTTTCAGTTCCACCGGCGATTATTGCATCTGCGTCGCCTGCTTTAATTGCCTGTGCCGCAAGCGCTATTGACTGAACCCCTGAGCCGCAAACCCTGTTAATAGTAAAAGCCGGTGTTTCTACAGGCAATCCGGCTTCCAGAGCAACCTGTCTCGATGTATTCATACCCTGACCAGCGCTCAGGATGTTACCCATGATACAGTCCTCAATTTCTTTTGGATCGATCCCCGTACGCTCGAGTATCTCTTTCACGACAGCAGCCCCGAGTTTAGGTGCGGGTGTGTCTTTTAACTTTCCGCCGAATGTCCCGATTGCAGTTCTTAACGGTTCACTAATAAATACTTTCTGCATTGTTGTAGCCTCCTTAAAAATTTATTGTGCAAGTGCGAAAAAAACTTTATTCAGCCATTTTACATTAAACTTTTTTTTTTGCAAGTTGTGTGTAGCCCCGCTTGACAGTACGGGCACGTTTGGGTAACTCGTTAGTACCAAATTTAGGAGAAACTTTTATTGTCCATCACAAGAGTAGCGGTAATTTTCGGCGGTAGATCGGTCGAGCATGAAATATCTATTCTCTCAGCAAAGTCGATTTTGAGAAATATTGACCGCGCTAAATTCGAGGTATTCCCCGTATATATAGAAAAGAACGGCATATGGAGGGCTGCGGATACGGAGGGGTGGCTAAAGGGCGGGGAATTCGAGTACAGAGCCGGGTCGTTTCTGTCTCCCTCTCTGAACTTTGAGGAGCAAGTGTTCTACGAGATTGCCGGGGACAAAGTGATAGGAGAGCATGAAATAGACGCTGTGTTCCCGGTACTTCACGGCACGTACGGTGAAGACGGTACAGTACAGGGTCTCTTTGAGCTTATGGGGGTACCGTTCGTAGGGGCTTCTGTGCTCGGCTCTTCCGTCGGTATGGATAAGATAGTTATGAAGGCCGTATTAAAGGAAGCGGGCCTTCCGGTGGTTCGGCATATTGGTTTTTATAAATTCGAGTGGGAATCATCCCGCTCACGGATAAGAGCTAGGATAGCGGAGGATATAAATTTCCCCTGTTTTGTAAAGTCCGCCGATCTGGGCTCGAGTGTCGGAATTTCAAAAGTAAGCTCTGAAAACACTTTGGACGAAGCGGTTAGTTTCTCCTGCCGGTTTTCAAACCGTATACTGGTTGAAAAGGCGGTAATAGCCCCCAGGGAAATCGAAGTAAGCGTCCTCGGAAACGATGAGCCCGAGGCGTCCTGTCCGGGCGAGATTGTGCCAAAGAGGGAATTCTACGATTATGCCGCCAAGTATCTGGATCAGGAAACAGGTCTGATCGCCCCCGCCGAGCTTGGTCAGGAAGTAACATCACGTCTGAGCGAATTGGCCGTAGGCGCATTTAAAGCCCTTGATTGCAAGGGAATGGGCAGAGTCGATTTCCTTATGAACGGAGAAACGAATGAGCTGTTCATAAGTGAAATTAACACCATCCCGGGCTTCACTCAGATAAGTATGTACCCCAGGCTCTGGGAGCTAAGCGGAATCCCTTACTCAGAGCTCATTACGCGGCTCATAGAGCTTGCTATCGAAAGATACGAATCTCAAAAGAGCTTGAAAGTCGATATCGCCGGTATTCAAAAAACACCGTCCTCAGAATAACTAATTGCTTCCTATTAGGACGTCCGGATATGAGTGTTTTTCACATTATCCGCCAATTAGCTATAATTACTTAAAATCCCTTTTAGGTTATTAGTCTAATTACCCCTGGTAGGGGCCGTCTTTAACCTTGCTCTATCATGCGTGTACAAAAAGAGCCTGAGCGGCTGAAAAAAAATTTAAAACTCCTGGATGTATACGCGCTCGCGACAGGCACTACACTCAGCGCCGGTTTTTTCCTTTTGCCGGGTCTTGCCGCTATACAAGCGGGTCCCGCTATAGTGCTGGCGTATCTTATCGCTGCACTGCCCCTTATCCCCGCAACTTTCAGTATCGTAGAGCTCACTACCGCTATGCCCCGTGCGGGTGGGATTTATTATTTTCTCGACCGTTCCATGGGTCCGTTATTCGGCACCATAGGCGGTATAGGCACCTGGCTTGCGCTAGTGCTTAAAGTTGCATTCGCGCTTATCGGCATGGGGGTCTATATAGGCCTATTCGTTCCCGAGCTGCCAATAGTGCCGGTCGCAATAGGGATTGCCCTTGCCCTTGGCATACTGAACATCGTGGGTGCCAAGCTGAGCGGAGGCTTCCAGGTATTCATCGTAATTGTACTTCTCGGCATCCTGGTCGTTTTTATCGGAGACGGAGTAACGCATATTCAAACATCTCATTTCGAGGGATTCTTCGACCCGGGGTTTGCCGCGATACTCTCGACCTCGGCCATGGTGTACATTAGCTACGTGGGTGTCACTAGTGTGGCGAGCCTCTCAGAAGAGGTTGAAAACCCCGAGCGTAACCTCCCTCTGGGCATTTTTCTTGCTCTGGGTACCGCTTTATTGATCTACGGTATCGGCACTGCCTTAATGGTGGGCGTTATACCCGTAGACCAATTAAGGGGAGACCTCTCGCCTGTGGCTACAGCTGCGGGGATTGTATTCGGCAAGACCGGAGTAATCCTTATTTCATTTGTAGCTCTCCTCGCATTTATATCCGTTGCGAACGCAGGTACCATGAGCGCCTCCCGCTACCCCCTCGCTATGAGCCGCGATCTCATGATGCCGAACTTCTTTCAGAAACTCGGAAAGAACGGAATGCCCTATGCCGCGATCATAGTTACCGTTCTCTCCATCGTGGTGTTCTTGGTTGTGCTGAATACTTCAAAAATCGTTAAGATCGCAAGCGCGTTCCAGCTACTTATGTTCATGCTCATATGTTTTGCCGTAATTGTAATGAGGGAGAGTAAGATCGAGTCCTACGACCCGGGCTACCACTCCCCTCTCTATCCCTGGATGCAGATTTTCGGCATCGTCGCCTCAATATGGCTCCTTGCTCAGATGGGTATATGGACCAAGGTGCTGTCAGGCGTAATGGTTGTGCTCGGAGTTGTGTGGTACAAATTCTACGTCAGGCACAAGGTAATCAGGAGCGGGGCGATTTTCCATATTTTCGAGCAGCTGGGGCATTCGAGATATGAAGGACTGGACAGAGAGCTCAGGGGCATACTAAAGGAAAAGGAGCTCAGAAAAGAAGACCCGTTTGACGAGCTTATTGCCCGGAGCCACGTTCTCGATATCAACTCCAGGGTCAATTTCGAGGAAATAGTGCGCGACGTAAGCAAACTCATATCCGAATTTGTACCCCTGTCTTATGAATATCTCAATACAACGTTCATGGAAGGCACGGTCGTTGGTATAACTCCTGTTGCGCACGGTGTTGCCTTGCCTCACCTCCGCGTCGATGGCATGAGTCAAATGGAGCTTGTTATGGTGCGTTCAAAACCAGGTGTTCACATTAAGTTCAATAACCCGGCAACTGATAACGAGGAAGAGCAGATGCTTCACGCAATATTCTTTTTCCTGAGCCCTCTCGACAACCCGACTCAACACTTGAGGATGCTCGCCCAGGTGGCACGTCATGTGGATAGCGACACTTTTTTTGAAGACTGGCTTCTCGCAGAGGACGAGCAGCAGTTAAAGGAAGCGATCATACACAACGAGAGGTTCCACTCTATCTACATACGTAAAGATACGCCGACCGAGACTCTGATCGGTAAAGAGCTCAGGGAAGTCAATATGCCAGTGGGTAGCCTGGTCGCCCTCATACGCCGTGATGAGCAGATTATAGTACCAAGAGGGAACACTGTGCTTAAGGAAAACGACAGGCTTACCGTTATTGGTGAGCCCTCGAGTATGCGTAAATTCCAAAAAGAATATATAGGCTGATCTTTTACAAGGAGCTTCAAAATTTATCCTCGCTTAGCAAACGTTCCGATAATCGCTCCGGATCACCGGGTATTTCTCAAACGTATAACCGTAAATTCAACTAAATTGAGGTATATTTATATTGTTGTTTGGTCGCTGATAAATGATCATAACATCAATAAATATAGATTTATCATTCTTTTACTTGGGTTTTTAAATGATGGGTTTGTGAGAGAGGAAATCACATATGAATAGAGATTTTATAACCGCAGTTTTACTGATTGTATTTTTGTGTTATCTGGGCACGTCAGTTGCGGAGGAAGCTCAGAATATAAATCATTCTCCCGATGCTCTTATGCTCCGCTTTCCGAATGTGAGTAATAGCGAAATAGTATTTGTTTACGGCGGCGACGTTTGGATCGTGTCCAAAGAGGGCGGCGTTGCCAGGAAGTTGAGCTCTCCCAAGGGGCGTGAGTCGTTTCCTAAATTCTCGCCAGAGGGCGATAAAGTCGCGTTCAGCGGCAACTATGACGGTAACACCGATATCTACATAATGCCAAGCTCGGGCGGTATGCCAAAGAGACTCACTCACCATCCAGATGAGGATTTGGTAGTTGACTGGTACCCCGACGGTGAGAGCATTCTCATGCGCTCTAAGATGCTGAGCCCGAGGGACCGTTACAACCGTCTCTTCCGACAACCGGTAGAGGGAGGTATGCCGGAAGTGCTTCCGCTTCCCTTCGGTGAGATCGGGAGCTTCAGCCCCCGGGGCGATAGTCTCGCCTTCCAGTACCAAGCCAGACAGTCAAATGCCTGGAAACGCTACAAGGGCGGGACGGCCAGCGACCTCTGGACGTACAATCTCCAGGACGGCTCACTCAGAAAGTTTACGGATTACGAAGGCACAGACGCCCTCCCGATGTGGCATAATGACACGATCTACTTCCTTTCAGACAGGGGGCCCGAAGAGAGGCTCAATATCTGGGCATACGATATATCTACTGAGGAAACGAGGCAGGTTACGGATTTTACTCAATACGACGTAAAATGGCCGAGCTTGGGACCCGGGGACATAGTGTTTGAAAACGGAGGCGCACTCTATCTTATGGACCTTGGTAATGAGAATTATAGTCAGGTCTCTGTGCAGGTCCCAGATGATTTGCCCGAGCTCAGGCCGCGTATTAAAGAAGTCTCAAATAATATAAACAATTTTTCCGTATCCCCGACCGGAAAGAGGGCTCTCTTTGAGGCCCGGGGAGAGGTATTCACCGTGCCACGGAATAGGGGTAGTGTACGGAACCTTACGCAAACTTCAGGGGTTGCGGAGCGCTTTCCCGCTTGGTCCCCTGACGGTAAGAATGTAGCTTACTTCTCAGACAAAACAGGTGAATACGAGCTCTACATACGCCCGAGCGACGGTAGGGGTGAAGAAACCCGCATTACAACTGACGGAGGCGTTTACAGGTTCAACCCAGTCTGGTCTCCTGATAGTAAATATATCGCATACAGCGATAAGACGGGGAGTCTCTTCATAGTCAATATTTCAAATAAGAAACCCTTACTTGTCTCAAAGGACGAGAGGAATCCAATAGCGAGCTACTCATGGTCCCCCGACAGCAGGTGGCTTACCTATCCCATCACAACCGATAACGGCCTCAAGTCTGTCATAATCTATGATACGAAGGATAAGAAGTCACATAAAGTCACAACTGATTTCTATTACGATAACTCTCCGGTATTCGACCCCGGTGGCAGGTATCTGTACTTTTACTCGGACCGGAGCTTTACTCCCGTATACGGAGACATGGACGACACCTGGATATATCCAAACTCTACAGGCGTCTATGCCCTTACACTCAGAGCCGACACCTTGTCCCCTACAGCGCCAAGGAGTGACGAAGAAACGAAGAAAAAGAACGAAAAGTCAGATGAGAATTCCAGCGAGTCCGTAAAAATTGACTTCAGTGGTATAGAGGAACGCGTGGTCAAGCTACCTGTAAGAGCCGGGAATTTCGGCGCGCTAAAAGCCCTGGACGGGAAAGTGGTATATCTCAGATACCCGAGGGCAGGCGCAGCCGATCATGAGGGGGCAAGCGGGCAGCTTCAGTTTTACAGTCTTCAGCACGGCGCCGAAAAAACCGTGATCCCGAACATTAATGACTTCAATCTGACTTCGGACGGGTCCAGCTTGATTTACAGATCGGGCGACGTATACGGCATAGTGGATTTCGGCGAGGGCAGGAGCGCAGGGCAGGGGAAATTAGATATTTCGAAATTAAAGGCGGAGATCGATCCTCGCCAGGAATGGCGGCAGATATTTAATGATGCCTGGCGTATTCAGCGCGATTTCTTTTACGACCCGAAAATGCACGGTGTAGACTGGGACGCAGTAAAAGTGAGGTATGAAAAGCTGCTTCCCTACATAGTCGACAGGGAAGACCTCAACTTTGTCATAAGCGAGATGATGGGCGAGCTTAACTCCTCACACACTTATATAGGCGGAGGGGATATAGAGGAATCTGAGCGGATTTCTGTAGGGCTTTTAGGCGCCGATTTTGAGCTTGACAGTAAAAATAACGCATACCGTATTAAAAAGATATACGGCTCCTCGCGCAATATCCCGGATGTCAGATCGCCTCTGAAAGAGCCGGGAGTTAATGTGCAGGAGGGCGACTATCTTCTGAGTGTTAACGGAAAGCCGCTCGATACTACAAAAGATCCCTGGGCCTCTTTTCAGGGGCTTACGGGTGAAGTCGTAGAGCTCGGTATCGGTAAGACAGCTAAGCTAAAGGACGCAAAGGAAATACTAGTTAAACCCGTTTCCAGGGACGATGACAGGAAGCTTCGATACATGACCTGGGTCGAGGAAAACAGGCTCATGGTCGATCAGGCAACCGGCGGAAGGGTAGGGTACATATATGTCCCGGACACGGGGCGCGGCGGGCAGAACGAGCTTGTTCGGCAGTTCGTGCCTCAGCAAAAGAAACGGGCGCTCATCATAGACGAGCGGTTCAACGGGGGAGGGCAGGTTCCCGACCGGTTTATAGAGCTCTTGAACCGTCCTGTATTAAACTTCTGGGCTATTCGCGGGTTTGAAGACTGGCAGACCCCTTCACTATCTCATACAGGTCCCAAGGTAATGCTGATCAACGGCTGGGCAGGCTCGGGAGGAGACGCTTTTCCCTATTACTTCCGTGAAGCCGGCCTAGGTCCAATTATCGGCACACGCACTCACGGGGGGTTGATCGGTATTGGCGGCAATCCCGGGTTCGTAGACGGCGGGTACGTTACGGCGCCCACCTATGCTTTTTATAATCTGGACGGTAAGTGGGATGTAGAGGGTAGGGGGGTCGATCCCGATTACGAAGTCCCCGATCTCCCTTCTAACCTGAACGAATCTCAGGACCCGCAGCTCGATAAAGCTATCGAGGTCGTAACGGAGCTTCTCAAAAGTAATCCATCTCAGAAGCCAGCTAGACCGCTCTATCAGGACCGCTCGGGCGGAAGTGTGAGCAATTAGTGAATAAAGCCATCGGGCTAATTACCATAGTCGCAGGGTTTCCTGGCCTCGGGGCATTACTCTTAGTCGGAATGTTCGCAGAGTTCCCTCTGCCAGCTAAGATGGTCGTTATAAATTCATTTATTTTAAGGGGCATCTGCGGCATCGCCGGCGGGATACTTCTGTGGCGCGGCAGTAAGTGGGGCTATTATCTGTCTTTAATTGCCTGGTTATACCTTGTAACGGTTTCTGTTTTGACTCTCTCTGACTTATTCGACAAGGGATTAATACTGTCCCTGAGCTTTCTCCAAGAGAATTATCCCAATTTCGGCAGACCATTCACCCGCTCTATAATTAAAATCCTCCCGGGCATCCCGATTATATACCTTATCTTCAAAACCCTTAGTGAAAAAAGAAAAACCAATAAACCAATCAACTGATATTAGCCATAATTCATATTATGCTACTATAATACTATTATCAAAATAGCTCATATAACCAGTCTGATAAAGTATTTGTATTGATTTTTTTAAAGAAATGGGTATCTCAACTTATTATTTTTTCATCTTATAGGTTTATATGAGCCTATTAGAGAGTACGATAATGGACAAAAAAAAAGAAAAAGCTACTTTCTCGGGCGGTTGCTTCTGGTGTATGCAGCCCCCGTTCGATAACCTCGAAGGTGTAATCTCGACGACCGTGGGCTACACCGGCAGCAAAGAAGCCAACCCCAAGTACGAAGAAGTCTGCCACGGTATGACGGAGCATCTGGAGTCTATAGAAGTAACCTATGATCCCTCCGTTATATCCTACGAGAAGCTGCTGGACGTGTTCTGGCTGAACGTCGACCCGACTGACGACGGCGGGCAGTTCGTTGACAGAGGGCACCACTACCAGACCGCTATCTTTTACCACAACGATCATCAAAAGTCAGCAGCCGAAGAGTCGATACGTAAGCTCGGAGAGTCAGGCCGATACAAATCCCAAATTGTAACCCGGGTACGCCCTGCGATGGAGTTTTATCCCGCAGAGGGCTATCATCAGAAGTATTACGAGAAGAATCCAATAGGCTATCAAAATTATAAGCGCGGGTCGGGAAGAGAAAATTATATACAGTATATGAAAAATATTAAGTAATGCGAAGTTGATATATCGATACGATATAGACATAACAATTTAACACAGGAGGTATTATTGCATGGCAGACGATCAGAGATGGTTTGAAAAACACGCCCCGGAAATGGCCAAGGGCTGGTGGCAATTCTACAAGGCCGTCGAAGGTGAGACAAAACTCGATCCCAAGACAAAAGCGCTCATCGCGGTTTCAGTAGCTGTTCACGGAAGGTGTCCTCACTGCACGGAGTCGAGAATAAAAAAAGCGCTCGCGCTCAAGATTTCAAAGGCCGAGATTGCCGAGGCTATCATGCATACGGCGCTTCTTTCCTCGGGTACTGAAATCTTCTGGGCTAAAGAAGTTTACGACAAATACCTGGGTTAAGATTAACCGCAATTAATAAGCATAAAGCGCTTGTCGTTTCTACTATTATAGGTATACTGAATGCTCTCTTAGAGAGTATTCCAATAGTCGGGGTGTAGCGCAGTTTGGAAGCGCGCGGCGCTTGGGACGCCGAGGTCGGAGGTTCGAGCCCTCTCACCCCGACCATGTTTTAAAGTGGTGCCTGCTATTCTAACGTATTCCGGTACGCTCGTATTAATAATCCCCGATGCCCCTGCCTTCTGCTTCCCTGTCTCCGAGCGGTATTTCGTCAGCCTCATCCGTATCATATTCAAGCCCCGAGCCGTCTCCTTCAGGCGCGATAGGTAGGTTCTCAGAAGCTTCCTGTACAGTTTCAGACACCTGATCGGGACTCTCTTCCTCCTGCCCTATTGTTTCAGAATCCTCGCTCAGAGGCTCGGGTACTTCTGTAAGCGGCGCGAGCGGCTCAGATGCTTGGTCCGTGGTTTCAGATACCGAATCTAGAGTCTCTGCCGGTGTATCCGCCAATGGCTCGGAGATTTCTCCCACAGGCTTGGAAACCTCACCCAACTGCTCTTCCGCCGGGTCAAGGGGGCCTGGCTCGTACTGCACTAAGGACTCATCGGCAATTCCCGATAATGTTTTTCCTTCGGCGTCGAATGAAAAACCTGCCGCCAACAATAAAATAGCTAAGTAAATAATCGACATCCTCGTTTTAGCTTCCATAAATTCACTCCATAACAATATTTATCTCTAATAATACTTCCCATCCACTCATAAATCACTAATTTTTTCTCGGGCCTCAAGCTTTAAACCCGGCTATTTGCATTAATTACCCCACTTTATATACTTCTGGGTATAAAACTGGCCGGCCTGATCTGTACCTTTATTTTTTACATCAGTTTTATTTCAGCTATGTACGGTTAATCGGTATTATTTATTTAGGGTACTAGAGCTATTTTAAGAGTAGGGGTTTAATATTTTTGAATGAAGAGGGCTTTTCTATGATAGGGTATGAAACTATTGTAGGAGGTATCGTATTATGAAGAAACTCACAGGCGATTCGGTTGAAAAAATAGAAGCTCCTTATGATGGAATCAGCCTTAAAGATTACCATATTGAAAAACGCCGTCTTCAGCTTGAGCTTCTGACTATCCAGCAAAAGGTAGCGAAATTATCTCAAAGAATGTGTATATGCTTTGACGGCCGTGACGCAGCGGGAAAAGGCTCCACAATTCTACGTTTTACGCAAAACCTCATACCCAAGTACTACAGGACGTATGAGCTTGGAGTTCCGACGGCTCAGGAATCCAAATACTGGTTCCGTCGCTATGAAAAGCACCTACCTGAACCAGGCCAGATCGTATTCTTTGACCGTTCCTGGTACAACCGCGCAATGATAGAGCCCACGATGGGTTACTGCACACAAGCGCAGTACGAATATTTCATAAACAAGGTGCTGGAGTGGGAGCACAATCTGATCGATAACGGCCTAAAGCTTACAAAATTTTATCTATCCGTAGACCCGGAGCACCAGCTCTACCGTTTTCAGGAGAGGCTTTCAGACCCGCTAAAGTTCTGGAAGTTCTCAGAGAACGACTTTCATGCAAGAAAGAAGTGGGAGACGTATACCAAGTACAAAGAGCAGATGTTCACGCATACAGCGTCTAAAAAATCCCCTTGGATACTGATAGATTCGAATTCAAGAAAAGAATCGAGGCTTACCTGTATGCTGTATATTGTAAGACTCTATGGGAATAAGAAGTTCGTGCCATTGACCGGTGAGGATGTTTCTGAAAAATATAGTATTGAGTTAAACGGAGTTGCCTTTAAGGGTCTTAACAAGCTCCAGCTCTCCGTACTCAGTGAATTGGCTGAAGAAAGGGAAGAGGTAGATTTAGGAAAATCTAAAAAAGAAGTACTTACAAGGATACACAATGATTGAAGATTATAATTTAAGCAATACGCTCAACCTGCCGATTGTAAAGTCCGCGGGTGGGCTGGTTTATAACGACAACTACCATATACTGCTTATATTTAAGCGTGGTAGGTGGGACTTGCCCAAGGGCAGGTTCAACGGTGAGGATAACCCTGCCGAGACTGCGCTCAGGGAAATTGCCGAGGAGACCGGGCTCGATAAGGACAAGCTGAGCATCAATGGCAAGCTCGTATCCACGTGGCACACGACCAGACACCAGAAAACGAAGTATCTCAAGAAAACCCACTGGTACCTGGTGCGTTACCACGGTAAGGACTCAGATGTAGCGCCGCAGTTAGAAGAGGGGATAATAGAGTGCCGTTGGATACACCTGCCCGACCTGGACGCATACCGGGAACCCATGCTTCCCAGAATCGAGTACGTGATTGATTTCTGGCTCCAGAACCTGGCGTACGCCCCCAGATTTTAATAGTCTGTTACACATATCTTTCTTGCTAATATTATACTATGAATGTAGGGAGTTGTAAGTTATTTCTCATGAATGACATTAACTACGAAACTGCCTTTGCAAAACTCTTAGATGAAACCAAGCACCCTACCCACGGGCTATGGAATAAAGAAGATTTCAAGGCTTGGGGCAAACGCGCGCTTAAGCTAATAGAGGAGCTTTCAGGCATAAGCAGTACATATTACACGACTTTTCTCCGTGTTCATCACGAAGCTCTTCTCCTTGGCACAGACGACCAGCGGTTCGGCACCCACGTCTCCCTTTGTATAAGCATTTTGAAATCCGCTTATCAGGAATCAGATAGAGAATTAAGTGATTAGAAGTAATTACTGGTCTTACCCTACTAAACCGTATATTACTCATAAGAATATATAAAGCTTATTTTGGGGGTATATCTGATTTATATTAACCCGGACTTATTACAGATAATCATATTCGCTCTATTAATAACAGGCGCTTCCGAGGCCATTTGTCAGGATGAATTTACCGCATCAGAGCAAGTTTCCCCTCTCGATCCAGTAATTATAACCGGCACTTCCCTTCCCCGCTCAGGGCATAGACCCGAGGGTAGGTATTAAGCTCACTTTCTATAGCAATAAAACTAAACGCGTGGCTTAACGCTGTGGTAGAATTTTAATTATGTCCAGGGGCCAGGTCATGCGGGTTCAATTATTCAAGCTGCTCCTAGTTTCACTACTCCTTCTCACCTTGAGTGCCTGCGGCGCTAAGGTCGGGGGTAGTATCGGAGGAGACTGCTACGAGTGCGAAGGGATGGATTTCCCCTGCAGCTGTCCCGGCTACGGAAGGTACTATAACCCTGACGCACTCGATATTTTTCGCCCCGGAAGGCTCGATGATATAAACAGCCCCGTATGGCGACGTAAGTAAAAATGGATAAAGTAAATCCCTACTCGGTAATAAGCGTCCGTTCTCCAGTATCTGTGTTTACTCCTATTACCGCGTCCCTTTCGTTGTCGGTGACAACTAAATTACCGTCCACATCCAGGTGGTCTCCCACTGCGCGCCTGAACCTCGGTCCGCTCCCTGTGTCGGCATCGGACAGGATCGTTCGGTTTCCGGTAGGAGTGTCTATCCGGAAGACAGCAGCAAGGTCGGAGTCGGTCAAAAGCAGGTTGCCGTCGTCCTCTACAGCAATCTGTGTGGGTGCTACGAATATAGGTCCCGTTCCGGTATTAGCGTCTGATATAATCATATGATTACCGTTGTCGCGGTCAATACCTAAAATCGCTACAAGCCCTACGTCAGCCAGGGCCAAATCGCCGTCAGGGAGCACTGCTATGCCCCTCGGAGTGACAAATGGAGGTCCTGTCCCCACGCCCTGCCCGGATATGATCACCCGGTCTCCGGTATCGACATCAACACCAAGCACAGTCTCGAGTCCCACGTCTTTTACGACGATATTCCCATCCGCCTCAAGCGCCAGGTCCCTGGGCTCTATGAGCGCGGGTCCCGCGCCCACGCCATCGCCAGACAGTACCGAGCGATCTCCGGTATCAGGGTCTATTGCCAGTATAGTATTGGCGTCCGAGTTGGCTACTACTATCGTGCCGTTATCAAGCACGTCAATCCCTCTCGGGTCCATTAATTCAGGGCCTTCCCCGGTGTCTAATCCGGACAATATAGAGCGGTTACCGTTTGTGATATCAATACGCACAACAGCCGGGATACCCCGGTCTGCCACCACAAGGTCTCCGTTTGCTTCAATAGCTATACCCCTAGGGTCAACGAGTTTTGGTCCGTTCCCTAAGTTTTGTGAATCATTGTCACAGGCAGAAGCAATTAATAAAAATAACGATACTAGACTTAATAGCTTCCAGTCGTACTTTAGCTTATGAAACATGTAATATCTCCCTTATTTGTGTTTGACTCTGAAACTAAAATTCTAAATTGAAATTCAGATGATTGTCAACTTGTTTTTTTATTTACAAGCTAATGGATGCAAATTATATACGTTACGTTTATGATTTTGGTTTCAGGGATTGCTATAAATTGTTTTTATTGGCACATTTGCTGCCGCGAAATAAGCTACTTATCTTCTTGAAACCGCTTTATTCTAGACTTTCTCTATAAATTCTGTATGGTCCGAATTGTGCGATCTCATCAAGCAGGAGATACCTATATACTGTATTGTAATTCTCAGAAGTTTGATTTAAATAACTGAGTTCAAAGAGGAAGTTCACCACCTGGGAGGATAATCTAGGTGGTTATGGGAAAGAAATACAATCAGCTGAAAATAGATGAGCGAGGGATGATAGCAGAGCTTAGAGCAGAGGGG
>Ga0114931_10004730_pt1 | contig 16934 bp, 16 predicted proteins | sample 2SBtaG_FD_89579 | JGI IMG/M metagenome (GOLD analysis project Ga0114931, IMG submission 89579) | Deep subsurface microbial communities from Kolumbo volcano to uncover new lineages of life (NeLLi) - 2SBTROV14_V59a metaG | ecosystem: Environmental > Aquatic > Marine > Volcanic | place: Kolumbo...
GACCTCGCGCGGCCGCCGCCGGGCTGCATCTTCGCCGATCGCTGCGAACGGGCGATCGAGCGCTGCCGCGCCACGCCGCCGCCCGAGATCGACCTCGGCGATGGTCACCGCGCCCGCTGCCACCGGCTCGACGAGGGGACCGAGCCGTGAGCCGGCTTTTGGAGATCGACGACCTGCGGGTCCGTTTCCGCGCCAAGGGGGGCCTCAAGGCGCTGCTCGACCGCGACCGCGACCCCTTCCTCGACGCCGTTTGCGGGGTTTCGCTTACCCTCGACGAGGGCGAGACCTTCGGCCTGGTCGGCGAATCGGGTTCGGGCAAGACGACTCTGGCGCGCGCCATCCTCGGCCTGGTGCCAAGCCAGGAGGGCGGCATCCGCTATCGCGGCGACGAGCTTCGCGGCCTTTCCGACGCCGCCTTCAAGCGCCACCGCCGCGAGATCGCGATGATGTTTCAGGACCCGGTCGGCTCGTTGAGCCCGCGCCTGACCGTCGGCGCCCTGATTACCGAGCCGTTCCGCATCCACGGCATCAATAGCGCCGGCCGCGCGGCCGAGGCGCGGCGATTGTTGGCGATGGTCGGCCTAAGCGACGACTTCGCCGGGCGCTATCCGCATCAGTTGAGCGGCGGCCAGGCGCGCCGGGTGGGGGTGGCGCGGGCGCTGGCGCTGGCGCCCCGGCTGATCGTCTCCGACGAGCCGACCGCCGGGCTCGACGTCTCGGTTCAGGGCGAGGTCCTGAACCTTCTCGCCCGGCTTCAGGACGAGCTCGGCATCGCCATCCTGATCATCACCCACAACCTCAATATCGTGCGTCACGTCACCGACCGCATGGCGATCATGTATCTGGGGCGCTTCGTCGAACGGGGGCCGACCGAGGCCATCTTCGCCCAGCCGCGCCACCCCTATACCCACGCGCTCCTCGCCGCCAATCCCGAGCCCGATCCCGACGCGGTGATCGACCGGGTCGAACTCGCCGGCGAGGTGCCGAGCCTGATCAACCGCCCCGCCGGCTGCGAGTTCCACACCCGCTGCCCCTTCGCCCGCGCGCGCTGCCGAACCGCACCGCCGCCGCTCATGAGCGACGACCCCGGCCACGACTACACCTGCCACTTCCCCCGCGCGCGGCAAGCGCCGCCGAGATAGACCGGCGGCCTGGGGCCGGGTAGCCTTTCGACATGGGCACCCTTCATGTCATCGGCGCGGGGCTCGCCGGGCTCGCCTGCGCGGTCGATCGCGCCGCCGCCGGCGACGCGGTCGCGGTTTACGAGGCGGGGGTGCGCGCCGGCGGCCGCTGCCGCTCGTTCCACGACCCCAGGCTCGACCGCCGGATCGACAACGGCAACCACCTGATCCTGGCCGGCAACCGGGCGACGATGCGCTATCTCGACCGGGTCGGCGCGCGCGGCCGTCTGGCGCCGGCGCCGGCGATCGCCTTTCCCTTCGTCGATCTCCGCGACGGCGCGCGCTGGCTTTTGCGCCCCAATCGCGGGCCGCTGCCGTGGTGGCTGCTGGCGCCGGGGCGCCGCGTGCCCGGCAGCCGCGCCGGCGACTACCTGGCCGCGCTCAAGCTCGCCCGCGCCGCGCCCGAGGCCAACGTCGCCCAGGTGCTGAGACCCGGCGGAGCGCTCTATGAACGCTTGTGGGAGCCGCTCGCGGTCGCCGCCCTCAACACCGCCGCCGAGGAAGGCGCGGCCAGGCTGTTGTGGCCGGTCATCGTCCAGACCTTCGGCCGCGGCGGCGCGGCGTGCCGGCCGTTCGTCGCCCGCGACGGCCTGTCGGAGGCGCTGGTCGACCCGGCCGTCGCCTGGCTCGCGCGGCGCGGCGCGGCGGTCGCCCTCGGACGGCGGTTGCGACGGATCGAGATCGAGGGCGACCGGGTCGCGGGGCTTGATTTCGGCGACCGGACGCTAACCCTCGATGCCGACGATCGCGTCGTCCTCGCCCTGCCGCCGGCGCGCGCCGCCGCCCTGGTGCCGGGCCTGGTCGCGCCGCGCGCCAGCCGGGCCATCGTCAACGCCCATTTCCGTCTCGACGCGGCGCCCGAGATGCCGGCCGGATCGCCTTTCGTCGGCGTCATCGGCGGTCTCGCGCAATGGGTCTTTCGTCGTGGCGACGTGGTCTCGGTCACGGTCAGCGCCGCCGACGCCCTGCTCGATACCCCGGCCGAGGACCTGGCGGCGCGGCTGTGGGCCGACGTCGCCCGGGCGCTCGACCTCGCGCCTGGTCCGATCCCACCGTCGCGGATCGTCAAGGAACGCCGCGCGACCTTCGCCCAGACCCCGGCCGAGGTGGCGCGCCGGCCGCCGACCCGGACCGCCTTCGCCAATCTCCTCCTTGCCGGGGATTGGACCGATACCGGCCTGCCGGCGACCATCGAGGGGGCGATCGCCTCGGGCCAGGCGGCGGCGGCGCTCGCTCAACCGTGAGCGGGGGCGATGCCGCAGCCCTTGAGGATGATGGCCGTGACGCTGTCGGCGATGCGCTCGTAATCGGCGTCGTCCAGGCTCTCGCGGTCCATCACCGCCACCACCTGGGCGTCGAAATCGGCGTAGTGCTGGGTGACCGCCCAGATCATGAAGATCAGATGGACCGGATCGACCGGGTCCATGCGGCCTTGCGCGGTCCAGGCGCGCAGCACGCCGGCCTTGCGCTCGACCCATAGGCGCAGCTCGGTGGCGAGGTAGGTCTTGATATGCGGCGCCCCGCGCAAGACTTCCTGGGCGAACAATCGCGAGGCCAGCGGCCGCGATTTCGAATACATGACCTTGGCCCGGATATAGGCGCCCAGCGCCTCGGCCGGGTCGTCGTCGGGCGAGATCGCGGCGAAGGCCGACAGCCACAGATCCACGATATTGCCCAGCACCCGGGTATAGAGGTCGTGCTTGGTGCCGAAATAGTAATGCACGTTGGCCTTGGGCAGGCCGGCGCGCCGGGCGATCGCGGCGGTGGTCGCGCCCTTGAAGCCGTGCTGGGCGAACTCGGCCTCGGCGGCGGCCAGGATGACGCGCTCGTTGTCGCGCCGAATGCGGCCGGCGGCGCCCGGATCACGCGTCGTCGTCGTCGCCACCTGGTCTCCCTTTCCCGTCGTCGCGACGCCGAACGGACTGGTCAAAGCGGGGCGCCGTGCTTAAACTATCGCCAAACCTGTCCAATTGGTCAAATCGGTGATCGGGGCGGGTTCATCGGCTAACGGGCAATAGTGTAACGGGAGGGTCGGATGGACAATATCAGGATCGACGGCGAGCGCCTGTGGGCCAGCCTGATGGAAATGGCCAAGATCGGCGCCACCCCCAAGGGTGGGGTCTGCCGCCTGGCCTTGACCGATCTCGACCGCCAGAGCCGCGATCTCTACGTGCGCTGGTGCGAGGAGGCCGGCTTGACGGTCAAGGTCGACAAGATGGGCAATATCTTCGCCCGCCGCCCCGGCCGCAACAACGATCTGCCGCCGGTGATGAGCGGCAGCCATCTCGACACCCAGCCCACCGGCGGCCGCTTCGACGGGGTCTACGGCGTGCTCTCGGCGCTGGAGGTGGTGCGCAGCCTCAACGACTACGACTTCGAGACCGAGGCGCCGATCGAGATCGCCGTCTGGACCAACGAGGAAGGCTCGCGCTTCGCCCCGGCGATGGTCGCCTCGGGGGTCTTCGCCGGGGTCTTCGACCTCGACTACGGGCTCTCGCGCGCCGACCTCGACGGCAAGACCATGGGAGAGGAACTGGCGCGGATCGGCTACGACGGCCCCGAGGAGGTCGGCGGCCGCCCGGTCAGGGCCTTCTTCGAGGCTCATATCGAACAGGGACCGATCCTGGAGGACGAGGAAAAGACCATCGGCGTGGTCACCGACGCCCAGGGCCAGCGCTGGTTCGAGATCACTTTAACAGGCCAGGAAGCCCATGCCGGGCCGACGCCGATGCCGGTGCGCCGCGACGCCCTCCTTGGCGCCGCGCGGGTGGTGAACGAGGTCAACCGCATCGGCATGGCCCATCAGCCCAGCGCCTGCGCCACCGTCGGCCTGCTGCAGGTCACGCCCAACTCGCGCAACGTGATCCCGGGAAAGGTGTTCTTCGCCGTCGATCTGCGCCACCCCGACGACGCCACCCTCGCGGCCATGGGCGCCGAGTTGCGCGCCGCCGCCGAGCGCATCGCCGGCGAGATCGGGCTTGAGATGGACTTCGAGGAGATCTGGTATTCGCCGCCGGTGCCCTTCGACAAGGACTGCATCGCCGCCGTGCGCGCCGCCGCCGAGGCCGCCGGCTATTCGCACCGCGACATCGTTTCGGGCGCCGGCCACGACGCCTGCTACATGTCCCGGGTGGCGCCGACGGCGATGGTCTTCGTGCCCTGCGAGGGCGGCATCAGCCACAACGAGATCGAGAACGCGACGCCCGAGGACCTGACCGCCGGCTGCAACGTGCTGTTGCAAGCGATGATAGACCGCGCCAACGCTGCCTGATCGCGGGGAGCCACGCCATGACCATGCTCAAGACCGGACTGATCCAAATGTCGCTCAAGGGCGACACATCGATGACGCCGGCCGAGATCCGCGCGCGCATGATCGAGGCCCATCTGCCGCTGATCGACGAGGCCGGCGCCAAGGGCGTGCGGGTCCTCTGCTTCCAGGAGGTCTTCACCCAGCCCTATTTCTGCCCCAGCCAGGACGCCAAGTGGTACGCCGCCGCCGAGCCGATTCCCGACGGCGAGACCACCCAACTGATGCGGGACTACGCCAAGAAGCACGCCATGGTGATCGTGGTCCCGATCTACGAGGAAGCCATGACCGGGGTCTATTACAACGCCGCCGCGGTGATCGACGCCGACGGCCGCTACCTCGGCAAGTATCGCAAGAGCCACATCCCCCAGGTCGCCGGCTTCTGGGAAAAATTCTTCTTCAAGCCAGGCAATTCGGGCTGGCCGGTGTTCGACACGGCTTATGTCAAGCTCGGAGTCTACATCTGCTACGACCGCCACTTCCCCGAGGGCTGGCGGGCGCTGGCGCTCAACGGCGCCGAATACATCGTCAACCCGTCGGCCACGGTGGCCGGCCTGAGCCAGTATCTGTGGGAGCTCGAGCAGCCGGCCTCGGCGGTCGCCAACGGCTGCTTCATCGGCGCCATCAACCGGGTCGGCGATGAGGCGCCCTGGAACATCGGCACCTTCTACGGCTCCAGCTATGTGGTCGATCCGCGCGGTCGGATTGTCGCTCAGGCGAGTCCCGACAAGGACGAGCTTCTGGTCTGCGACATCGATCTCGACATGGTGCGCGAGGTCCGCGATCTGTGGCAGTTCTTCCGCGACCGCCGGCCCGAGGCTTACGGTCCGCTCAGCGAACGCTGAGCGGCGATCGCCCGGCCCAGACCACAACTTGACCAAAAGGTCAGAAAAATATTAACCTCTTGGTCAGGAAATGATCACGTCCAAATGATCGACTGCGGGAGGCGCGCGACGATGGGGGCGTCGTCGTCGCCGTTGGCGCCAGCGTTAGCGTAACGGATTGGCACCGTGACGCCGTGACGCGCCGGCCAAGCATCGCGGCACGATCGGACAGGAGAGGGCCACATGACCGAGACCCCGGATATCCGCGCCGGTCGACTCACGGCCGCCGATTACGCCGCCAATTTCGCCGACGCCCATCCGCCGCTCGACCGTCACAACGCCCTGATCGAAAGCGCGCGGTGTTATTTCTGTTTCGACGCGCCTTGCGTTACCGCCTGCCCGACGACCATCGACATTCCGAGCTTCATCCGCAAGATCGCCACCGGCAACCTCAAGGGCTCGGCCCGCGACATTCTCGAGCAGAACATCATGGGCGCGGTCTGCGCCCGGGTCTGCCCGACCGAGGTGCTGTGCGAGGGCGCCTGCGTGCGCAACTTGGCCGAGCACCGCCCGGTGACCATCGGCGCCTTGCAGCGCCACGCCGTCGATCACGTGCTCGATAACGGTAGCCAGCTTTTCAGCCGCGCCGCCGAGAGCGGCCGGCGGGTGGCGGTGATCGGCGGCGGCCCGGCCGGTCTCGCCTGCGCCCATCGCCTGGCCCGCGCCGGCCACGCGGTGACCGTGTTCGAGGCCCGCGACAAGCTCGGTGGCCTCAACGAATACGGCGTCGCCAGCTACAAGGTGACCGACGCCATCGCCGCCCGCGAGGTCGATTACATCCTCGCCATCGGCGGCATCGACGTCCGCTTGGGCGTGGCCCTCGGCCGCGATATCGGGCTCGCCGCGCTGCGCCGCGATTTCGACGCGGTGTTCCTCGGCCTCGGCCTCGGCGGCGTCAACGCGCTCGGCCTGGAGGCCGAGGCGATGGAGGGCGTACTCGACGCGGTCGACTACATCGCCCGGTTGCGCCAGGCCGATGACTTGGCGACATTGCCCGTCGGCCGTCGGGTGGTGGTCGTCGGCGGCGGCATGACGGCGATCGACATCGCCTGCCAGACCAGGCGCCTCGGCGCCGAGGAGGTCAGCATCGTCTATCGCCGGGGGCCGGAGAAGATGAAGGCGAGCGAAGTCGAGCGCGACTTCGCCCAGACCGGCGGCGTCGTCATTCGCCATTGGGCGCGGCCCCATCGCCTGATCGCCGAGAACGGCCGCCTGCGCGCGATCGAGTTCGAACGCACGCGGCTCGACGGCGATGGCCGCCCGAGCGGCACCGGCGAGACCTATTCCCTGGCCGCCGACATGCTGTTCAAGGCCATCGGCCAGGTGTTCGTGTCGGGCGCGCTCGACGGCGTGGCCGAGGCCCTGGCGCTGGATCACGGCCGCATCGCGGTCGACGCCGACCGTCGCACGTCGTTGTCCAACGTCTGGGCCGGCGGCGATTGCGTCGCTGGCGGCGAGGACCTCACCGTCGCCGCCGTCGCCGACGGGCGCATCGCCGGCGACGCCATCGATCGGGCGCTGCGCGCCGGCGGCGGAACCCCCGCGAAGGAGGCGCGACATGGCTGACCTCTCCTGCGATTTCATCGGCATCAAGTCCCCCAACCCCTTCTGGTTGGCCTCGGCGCCACCGACCGACAAGGCCTACAACGTGATCCGCGCCTTCAAGGCCGGCTGGGGCGGGGTGGTGTGGAAGACCCTCGGCGAGGACCCGCCGATCGTCAACGTCAACGGCCCCCGCTACGGGGCGATTTACGACGGCGACCGGCGCCTGTTCGGCTTCAACAACATCGAGCTGATCAGCGACCGCCCGCTCGACGTCAATCTGCGCGAGATCAAGCAGGTCAAGCGCGACTGGCCCGACCGGGCGATGGTTGTGTCGCTGATGGTGCCTTGCGAGGAAGCGGCGTGGAAACGCATCCTGCCGCTGGTCGAGGACACCGGCGCCGATGGCATCGAGCTCAATTTCGGCTGCCCGCACGGGATGAGCGAGCGCGGCATGGGCGCCGCCGTCGGCCAGGTCCCCGACTACGTCGAGATGATCGCCCGCTGGTGCAAGCAATACAGCCGCATGCCGCTGATCGTCAAACTCACCCCCAACGTGACCAATATCCTGGGGCCGGCGCGCGCGGCCAAGAATGGCGGCGCCGACGCGGTTTCGCTGATCAACACCGTGAACTCGATCATCGGCGTCGATCTCGACGCCATGGCGCCGCTGCCGACCACCGACGGCAAGGGCACCCATGGCGGCTATTGCGGCCCGGCGGTGCGCCCGATCGCGCTTCACATGACGGCCGAGATCGCGCGTAACCCCGATACCCGGGGCCTGCCGATCTCGGGCATCGGCGGCATCGGCACCTGGCGCGAGGCGGCCGAGTTCATGGCCCTGGGCTGCGGCAACGCGCAGGTCTGCACGGCGGCGATGATTTATGGCTTCAAGATCGTCGAGGACATGATCGACGGCCTCGAAACCTGGATGGACGACAAGGGTTACCGGCGCCTCGACGACTTCGTCGGCGCCGCCGTGCCCAACGTCACCGATTGGCAATTTCTCAACCTCAACCACGTGGTCAAGGCGCGCATCGATCACGATCTCTGCATCGAGTGCGGCCGCTGCCATATCGTCTGCGAGGACACCTCGCACCAGGCCATCGTCGCCAAGGTCAACGGCGTCCGCCGCTTCGAGGTGATCGACGCCGACTGCGTCGGCTGCAATCTCTGCGCCAGCACCTGCCCGGTCGAGAACTGCATCACCATGGTGCCGATGACGAGCGGCGTCGACCCGCGCAGCGGCAAGGCGATCGATCCGAGCTACGCCAACTGGACCACCCACCCCAACAATCCCATGCGCCAAACGACCGCCGCGCCGCTCGCCAAGTCCTAGGCCGCCGAGGTGGGGGAACCAGGATGGGATTTATGATCGCCAGCCGCGTCGCGGCGCTTCGCGCCGCCGCCCGTTCGGGACTATGCTGAACGGTATCGACATGGCGGCGCCGACACCCGGCGCGGCGACCAGGGACGGAGGGACGATGGCGGCGCGGGAAAGTTCGGAAACGCCGGGCGATGACGAACGGCGGGTGACGGTCGATATTCGCGGCCTGTCGCTCACCTTCGGCGCCGGCGATGGCGCCGTTCACGCGCTCGCCGACGTCGATCTTGAGATCAGGCACGGCGATTTCGTCTCGCTAATCGGTCCCTCGGGCTGCGGCAAGACCACGTTGCTCAGGGTGATCGCCGACCTGGAGCGGGCCAGCGGCGGGCGGATCACCGTCAACGGCGTCTCGCCCGACGCCGCGCGCCGCGCCCGTGCCTACGGCTATGTCTTTCAGGCTCCGGCGCTCTATCCCTGGCGCACGGTCGAGCGCAACCTCACCCTGCCGCTGGAAATCATGGGCGTGTCGCGGGCCGAGCGGGCGGCGCGGGTGGAGCGCTATCTCGATCTGGTCAACCTGACCGGCTTCGAACGCAAATATCCCTGGCAGCTTTCGGGCGGCATGCAGCAACGGGTCTCTATCGCCCGCGCCCTGTCCTTCGATCCGCCGCTTCTGCTGATGGACGAGCCATTCGGGGCGCTCGACGAGATCACCCGCGACCACTTGAACGAGCAGCTTCTCCGGCTGTGGGAGAAGACCGGCAAGACGGTGATCTTCGTCACCCATTCGATCCCCGAGGCGGTGTTTCTCTCGACCCGGATCGTGGTCATGTCGCCGCGCCCGGGGCGGATTATCGACGTGCTGGAGAGCAATTTACCGCGCGATCGCGGGCTCGGCGCGCGCGAGACGCCCGAATTCCTGAAAATCGCCCACGCCGTCCGCGAGGGCCTGCGCGCCGGCCACGGCTATGACGATTAACGCCGTTTCCGCCGCCCCGGCGGGGGGCTGGTGGCTGCGCCTGCGCGATAGCCGGCTCGGCCCCATCGCCGCCATCGCGCTGATCTTTCTGCTGATCTGGTACGGGGCCGCGATCTTTCTCAACGCGCCCTGGCAGATCGACCGCTTCAAGCGCGCCGGCCAGCAGTGGACGACGCTGGAGCTGATCGCCGGCACCTGGGCCCAGAACCGGCCGTTGCTGCCGGCGCCCCACCAGATCCTGGTCGAGCTCGACAAGACCATCCTCCATAAAAGGATCACCTCCAAGCGCAGCCTCGTCTATCACGCCTGGGTGACGCTGTCCTCGACCCTGCTCGGCTTCGGCTTCGGGGCCGTGCTCGGGATTCTGCTGGCGGTCGGCATCGTTCACGTCCGCACCCTCGATCGCAGCCTGATGCCCTGGGTGATCTCGTCGCAGACCATTCCCATCCTGGCCATCGCGCCGATGGTCGTGGTGGTGCTGGGCGCGATCGGCCTCAGGGGGCTGGTGCCGAAGGCGATCATCTCGACCTATCTGTGCTTTTTCCCGGTCACCATCGGCATGGTCAAGGGCCTGCGCTCGCCCGATCCCTTGCAGCGCGACCTGATGCGAACCTATTCGGCCAGCGCCTGGCAGGTATTCTGGAAACTGCGCTGGCCGTCGGCGGTGCCGTATCTGTTCACCAGCCTCAAGGTGGCGGTGGCGGCGAGCCTGGTGGGCGCGATCGTCGGCGAGTTGCCGACCGGCGCTCAGGCCGGCCTCGGCGCCCGCCTGTTGGCCGGCTCCTATTACGGCCAGACGATCCAGATCTGGTCGGCGCTGGTCACCGCCGCCGTCCTCGCCGCCGGACTCGTCAGCCTGATCGGGGTGGTCGAGCGGCTGGTGGTCGGCCGCGCCGGGGGGCGGGCGTGAAACGCGGCGTCGATCTTCCCGCCCTGGGCGCGGCGCTGCTGATCGGCGCCGCCATCGGCTGGCCGCTTATCGCCGGCGAGACGCCGCTCGGCTGGAGCGACGATCCCGCCATGCTGGCCGCCTGGGCGGTGGCCATGGCGATGGCGCTGTGGCGCCTGATGCGCCCTCGCGCCTCGGGCTGGGCGATGGCGTTGGCGACGACCCTGGCGGTGGTCGTCGGCGCCGGCGCGACGCTGGCCGCGCTTTCCGGCGCGGGCGCCTTCGGCAATGCCGGGCTCGGCCTGTGGCTGTTCGTTCTCGGCCTCGGTTTCCTGGCCTGGCGGGCAATGGCCCTGACCGCGAACGCGCCGACGCCGGACCCCTTGCGCGCCCGCGCGGCGATGCTGCTGACCCCGGCGATCTTCGGCCTGTGGCTGCTTTATCTCTGGCAGGTGGTGGTCACCGGCTTCGGCGTGCCGGAGGTTCTATTACCGGCGCCGAGCGCCATCGCCACCGTTTTCGCCGCGTCCCTCGGCACCCTCTACGCCGATTTCATCCAGACCTTCGTCAAGGCGGTGCTGATCGGCTACGTCCTCGGCTGCGCCAGTGGCTTCGCGGTCGCCGTGCTGGTCGACCGGGTGCCCTTCCTGAAGCGCGGCCTGCTGCCGTTCGGCAATCTGGTCTCGGCCCTGCCGATCGTCGGCATCGCGCCGATCATGGTGATGTGGTTCGGCTTCGACTGGCCGTCGAAATCGGCGGTGGTGGTGGTCATGACCTTCTTCCCGATGCTGGTCAACACCCTCGCCGGGCTCGAGGCGACCGGGCGCATCGAGCGCGACCTGATGCGCACCTACGCCGCCGGCTATGTCGAGACCTTGATCAAGGTGCGGCTGCCGAACGCCTTGCCCTTCGTCTTCAACGCCCTCAAGATCAATTCGACCCTGGCGCTGATCGGCGCCATCGTGGCCGAGTTCTTCGGCACCCCGATCGTCGGCATGGGGTTCCGCATCTCGACCGAGGTCGGACGGATGAACGTGGACATGGTCTGGGCGACGATCTTCGTCGCCGCCCTCGCCGGCTCCGCGTTCTACGGCGGGGTGGCGCTGATCGAGCGCGCCCTGACCTTCTGGCACCCCTCCTATCGGCAATAGGATCGATGGCCGAAACGAGAACAGGGAAGCACCCGAAAAGGAGATCGCAGACCATGAGGATAAGGATCGCATTCGCCACCCTGGCCGTGGCGCTGTTCGCCCTGCCGGCATTCGCCGCCGAAGAGGTGACGCTTCAACTCAAATGGGTCACCCAGGCCCAGTTCGCCGGCTACTACGTGGCCAAGGACAAGGGCTTCTACGACGACGTCGGCCTCGACGTGACCATCAACCCGGGCGGCCCCGACATCGCCCCGCCGCAGGTCATCGCCGGCGGCGGCGCAGACGTGGTCATCGACTGGATGCCGTCGGCGCTGGCCACCCGCGAGAAGGGCGTGCCGCTGGTCAACATCGCCCAGCCCTTCAAGCGCTCGGGCATGATGCTCACCTGCCGCAAGGAGACCGGCATCAAGGGACCCCGGGATTTTCGCGGCAAGACCCTGGGCGTCTGGTTCTTCGGCAACGAGTATCCCTTCCTGAGCTGGATGTCGAAGCTCGGTATCCCGACCAACGGCGGCGCCGACGGGATCACCGTTCTCAAACAGGGCTTCAACGTCGACCCGCTGCTCCAGAAGCAGGCCGACTGCATCTCGACCATGACCTATAACGAATATTGGCAGATCATCGAAGCCGGCATCGCGCCTTCCGACCTGGTGGTCTTCAAATACGAGGACGAAGGCGTGGCGACGCTCGAGGACGGCCTCTACGTGCTCGAGGACCGGCTCAAGGACCCGGCCTTCGTCGACCGCATGGCGCGCTTCCTCAAGGCCAGCATGAAGGGCTGGGACTGGGCCCGCGCGAACCCGAAGGAGGCGGCGCTGATCGTGCTCGACAACGACGCCACCGGCGCCCAGACCGAAAAGCATCAGGTCCGCATGATGGGCGAGATCAACAAGCTCACGGTGGGGTCCAACAACGGCAAGCTCGACCCGGCCGATTACCAGCGCACGGTCAAGACGCTCTTGTCGGGCGGCTCGGACCCGGTCATCACCAAGGAGCCGGTCGGCGCCTGGACTCACAAGGTCTGGGACAAGGCCTTCGGCATGTAATCGACGCCAACCGCGACACCAACCGTCGGGGCGGCTTAGCGGGTCGCCCCGACGATCCGACCCAACCAGGGAGAAATATCATGTCGCTCGTGATCCGAGGCGGCACCGTCGCCACCGCCGACCAGAGCTATCGCGCCGACGTCCTCTGCGAGGACGGCAGGATCAAGGCCATCGGCGAGAGCCTCGACGCCCCGACCGGGGCCGAGGTCATCGACGCCGGCGGCTGTTACGTGCTGCCGGGCGGGATCGACCCGCACACCCACATGGAGCTGCCGTTCATGGGTACGGTGGCGTCGGAGGATTTCTTCACCGGCACCACCGCCGCCGTCTGCGGCGGCACCACGATGATCATCGATTTCGTCATCCCCGGCCCCGGCGAGGACCTGATGGAAGCCTATCGCAAGTGGCGCGGCTGGGCCGAGAAAGCGGCCGCCGATTACAGCTTCCACGTCGCCATCACCTGGTGGGACGACAGCGTCCGCGAGGCCATGGGCACGCTGACCCGCGAGCACGGGGTCAACAGCTTCAAGCATTTCATGGCCTACAAGGGCGCCATCATGGCCGACGACGAGATCCTGGTGAACAGCTTCACCCGCGCCCGCGAGCTTGGCGCCATCTGCACCGTCCATGCCGAGAACGGCGAGCTCGTCTACCACCTCCAGAACGAAATCCTGGCCCAGGGCATCACCGGCCCCGAGGGCCACCCCCTGTCGCGCCCGGCCGAGGTCGAGGGCGAGGCCGCCAACCGCGCCATCCGCATCGCCCAGGTGCTCGACGTGCCGGTCTACATCGTCCACAACTCCTGCGCCCAGTCGTTGCAGGCGATCACCCGCGCCCGGGGCGAGGGCCAGCGCGTCTTCGGCGAGGTGCTGGCCGGCCATCTCCTGATCGACGACGGCGTCTACCGCAATCCCGACTGGGATTACGCCGCCCATCACGTGATGAGCCCCCCCTTCCGCGCGCGCGAGCACCAGGAGGCGCTGTGGCGCGGGCTTCAGTCGGGCATGTTGCAGACCACGGCGACCGATCACTGCTGCTTCTGCACCCCGCAGAAGCGCATGGGGCACAACAACTTCACCCAGATTCCCAACGGCACCGGCGGGGTCGAGGACCGCATGCGGGTGCTCTGGCACGCCGGCGTCGGCGGGGGGCGGCTGACGGTCAACGAGTTCGTCGCCATCACCTCGACCAACGCCGCCAAGATTTTCAATCTCTACCCGCGCAAGGGCTCGATATCGGTCGGCTCGGACGCCGACATCGCGATCTGGGACCCGGAGAAGGAACACACTATCTCCAAGGACACCCATCACCAGAACATCGACTTCAACATCTTCGAGGGGATGACCGTGAAGGGCGTCAACGTGGTCACCGTCTCGCGGGGCAAGGTGGTCTACAAGGACGGCGAGGCCCGCACCACGCGCGGCGCCGGCCGCTATATCGACCGCCCCACCTTCGCGCCCTACTACGCCGCCCTGACCCGCAAGCGCGAGTTGGAAACGCCGACGGCGGTCGAACGTATGTGAGACACGGCGGGGCGCGCCGAGCCCCGCCGCCCGCTCTTTCCAGGAAGACCAGGCCTTCGTCTATCGCGCCGGCGCGGGAACCGGCGCCGCCGGGATCGCGCGCGGCAGCAGCAATACGGCCGACAGGATCAACCCGCCGGCCACCGCCAAGAGAACGAACAGGCTGTCGAAGCCCCAGCCGGCGTAGACCCAGGCGATCACCGGCAGGGCCGAGGCCATGACCGTGATCGTGACCGTGTAGCGGATCGCCAGGACCCGCGCGCGCCACGCCGACTTGACCACCCGCCCGACCAGCACGTCGTTGATCGGCAGTTGGCTGAAGGATGCGAACATGAAGGCTGCGGAGACGACCACCGCCGCCCAGCCCTCGAGCCCCGGCATCATGGCGAAGAACACGAGCTGCATCGCCGCGACCACCATAAACACAGTGCGCGGCGATACCCGGTCGACCGCATATCCCACGATGAGCTGGCCGACGGCGCCGATGGCGAAGGCCAGGAAGGCGAGCCAGCCGATCAATGTCGCCGAGCCGGCGAGGTCGCCGGCGCGCTCGGCGAGAATCCGGGGCAGCGCGAAGGTGGTGCTTTGAAAGACGAAGCCGCCGAGGGCCGTGGTCGCCATGACGATGACGATCACCCGGATCAGACGGTCGCGGTCGAAGGGCGGCGCGGGCGCGGGCTTGGCCGGGGCGCGTCTTTCGGCCGCCGGCGCGGCCCCCCGCCACATGATCAATCCATAGGCGATGCCGAGAGCGATCGCCGCCAGCCCCGGCCAGACGAACGCCGAGCGCCAGCCGGCGGCGTCGATGAGATAGCCGGTCAGAAGCGCCGCCACGGCGACCCCCATGTTGCCGAAAACACCGTTCACCGCGACCGCCATGCCGGCTCGGTCGTGCCGCTCCAGCACCAGGGCGACGCCGACCGGGTGATAGATCGCGGCGAAGATCCCGATCGCGAACAGCCCGAGGCCGATTTGCAAGGGTGTCTCGGACAGCGCCGTCAGCGTCGAGGATAAACCGATGCCGACGAAGAAGATCGTCATCATGCCATGGCGGCTCCAGCGGTCGGCGAGCCAGCCGGCGGGCAGGGCGAAGGCCCCGAAGGCGACGAAACCGGGCGTCGCGTAAGGGATCAGTTGGGCGTAATCGAGGCCCCACTCGCGCGTCAGCGCCAGCGCCGCCACGGTGGCGAAGACCAGCATGAAAAGATGGTCGAGAAAATGGCCGATATTGAGGAACAGGAAACCGAGCCGGGCGCGCATGGCTCCGACTATCCCGTAAAACCCCGGCCGTCACAACCGTCCGTTCCCACCGGCGTCCCACCCCCGCCACCAGGGGCGGCGATGGGACGCTTGGGGGGGGCGGGAAAGGAGCCTAGCCGGCGGTGGCGATAGCGGTGGCGGCGTGGGCGACGTTGATACCGAGGCCGTAGACCAGTTCGCCGCCGTAATAGGCGGCGGTGATCAGAACGGCGGTTCCCGCCAAGCCGAGGCCCGCCGCCAGCCAGCCGCGCGGCGCCGCCAGCGAGACCGACTTCCACCACGCGACCAGCCGGATGCCGGTGTAGCCGACGAAGATCGCCAGCGCCGTGAGCGCCATCGTCTCGTGGTTCTCGATCGGCGCCTCGGAGAAGCCGCGCCCGACGGCGATGTCGGCGGCGATATCGCCGAAGGCCGCCGCCAGTCCCGCCGACAGGGTGCCGAGCACCAGGGACCAGAGCCCGACCAGCGCCAGTCCCTTGTGCGCGGATAGATCGCCGCCCCGGATCAAAACCCAGAGGTCGATGGCGATCGCCAGGGTGAGAAGAACGAGCGGGAAGTGGATGACGATGGGGTGAAGAAGCTCGGGCGAAATCATGACATCCTGTCCTGTTTAGCTTGGGGAGATGTCGCCGTGGTTGGCTGTGTTCCCGGGGGCCGAATATCCGGGGGCCGCGTTCTTCGCGGCCGCCTTCTTTGTCGGCGACGATCGTAATCCTGCCACACCGACCCTGAACCCTGGGTGAATGGTGGCACGGAAAAACATATGCGCGGAACCGACTTACTGCTTCCCGCCCCGCCCGCCGTCACGATTCCGCCAGTCGCCGATCAACGCCTGCCAGCAGGCGAGGGCGGCGATGGTCGCGGTCTCGGCGCGCAAGATGCGCGGGCCGAGGCAGGCACGGACGGCGCCGGGAAGCGCCGCGAGGCGGGCGACCTCCGCCGCCTCGAAACCGCCCTCGGGGCCGATCGCCACCGCCCAGGGACCAGCCGCGCCCGACGCGGGAACCATCGCCGCGCCCGGCAGCGCCCGGGCGATCGGCGCGCCGTCGCCGGGCTCGCAGAGCAGCAATCGCCGTTCCCTCGGCCAGGCGTCGACGATCGCGTCGAGGGTCGCCGGCGGCCGACACGCGGGCACCGTCAACCGGCCGCATTGCTAGGCCGCCTCGCTGGCGTTGGCGCGCAGCCGCTCGAGGTTGAGCCGCGCCGCCACCGTATGGCCGCTGACCATCGGCACCAGCGCCGCGACCCCGAGCTCGGTCGCGGCGCGGGCGACCAGGTCGAGCCCGGCGCGCTTGACCGGTGCGAACAGAAGCCAGAGATCGGGCGCCGCGTCCTGAGGCCGCGTCCGCTCAACCAGCCGAAGCGCGCAGCCGCGCCGCGCGACGTCGGCGATCTCGGCCCGCCACTCGCCATCGCGGCCATTGAACAGCAGCACCGCATCGCCCGCCCGCCGCCGCATCACGCCCAACAGATAATGCGCCTGCGCCGGCGTCGGCGCGAGCGTGGCGCCGGTGCCGAGCGTAGCCTCGACGAACAGGCGCAAGGGGCGCATCGCATCCTCTCTCCGTCCCGTTGACGGCCGGCCGATCGGTGGACCATAGTTGCCCCACCATGCCGAAACCAAGTGCCGCCACGCAAGCCGTCCCATCCGCCTTGTCTCTTTCGTAGCCGCTCCCAGCCCGCGTGTTGGCTAAAATGCCGCTCGGACATAGGAGACGAACTTGAAGAGTGGCCGCCCTCCGCCAGAAAAACCAATCCTCACCGGGCCGCGCGCGATACCGAGAAGCATTTGGGCATTGGGTTTTGTCAGCTTGTTCATGGATACCTCCTCGGAGCTGATCCATA
>Ga0114931_10004731_pt1 | contig 16932 bp, 19 predicted proteins | sample 2SBtaG_FD_89579 | JGI IMG/M metagenome (GOLD analysis project Ga0114931, IMG submission 89579) | Deep subsurface microbial communities from Kolumbo volcano to uncover new lineages of life (NeLLi) - 2SBTROV14_V59a metaG | ecosystem: Environmental > Aquatic > Marine > Volcanic | place: Kolumbo...
AGTAGCGGCGCAGAGTATACGCCGCGCCAATCATCTGGTCGCTCAGGCCAAGGGTTATTTTCAGCATTTCCAAATCTTCGGGGTCAATGTCCGCCCAGCGCATGGTCACCACAAAATCAGGTTGAACATTTCGGCTGCGGGAGTTGTCTTCATCCAGCGTAAAGATTGCCACCCGGTTGGGGAATAGTTGGCGCAACCCTTTCACCGAGGCGCGCCCTTCAGTCTGGATTTGCCAGCCGTAATCGTTGTGCATGTCGAAAATCAGGCTGACAGCGGCATTCTTTTTAATCATTCCCGCCAGCAGTATGCGGGTGAGAAAAGATTTGCCGGTGCCGCTTTTGCCAAATACCCCCACACTCCGCTCTGCCATGCGGCTCAAATCCACATTGACGGGTACATCTTCCATATCCAGCGGCTCGCCGATGTGAAAATGGGTGTCGTCCTCCGGCCCGAATACAACGTTCATATCTTCTTCGGTGGCGGCGCGCACCGGCGAAAAATGCCCCGGCACGGTTTTCACGGGACGCGGTTCGGCGGCGGAATCATCCAGTACCAGCAGCGGGCTGACATGCAAAATACCATACACTGCCGTGCTGAGATACACTTCACGCACAAAGGGGTCGCTGGTGTCGGGGGGCATCATCTGCACATCGCGGTTGGTCACGCCCAATTCCACATCATTTATCATACCGAAAAACCGGCGTTGCTGCCCTTCGATGACCACATACCGCCCCACCGCCATATCTTCCACCGGGGCATCGGCATCCAGACGGACGGTCAATCCTGTCCGCAAAGACCAACCGACCACTGTGCCGTAACGGCGTGTCGCAGGTTGATTTTTTTTAAATAGAAGGTCAAATTCGTCCATAGTCGGCTCTCAGTTTTCAGGTTTCAGGTTTCAGGTTTCAGTTGAAACGTTATTACGGCTTCACATTTCACGCAATACGTTTCCATCTTTTCCGCACTGCGCCATCAATGGTATAATTCTCAGGCAATTTCACGGAGGCATTTATGGAACTCACCCAATCATATTTTGAAAATCTGTTGGCGCAAGCCATTCTTTTTTTACCAAAGTTGGCGGTTGCCATAGTGGTTTTTGTGATATCGCTGTATGTGGCAAAGCTGGCAGAAAAAGCTATGGCTCGCACGTTAAAATTACGCAAAACTGACCCGGAATTGAGTATTCTGTTGAGCCGTTCCGTCCGCTGGACAGTCGTCATTTTCGGTACCATTGTAGCATTACAACAGGTTAATTTCAATGTGAGCAGTTTTATCGCCGGGTTGGGTATTGTTGGATTTGCGCTCAGTTTTGCATTTCAAGATATCGCCAAAAATTTCATTGCCGGTGTACTGTTGCTGATTCAACAACCCTTTGACATCGGTGACGGCATCAATGTGGCGGGAGTGGGCGGTACGGTTATTGATATTGAAGTTCGGTCAACCACGCTACGCACTTGGGATGGCAAACAAGTTGTCATCCCCAATGCCGATGTATATGCGGCAATTATTACCAATTATACCCGCACCCATAGCCGCCGCATCGAAATTGAAATTGGGGTGGCGTATGATACCGATTTGGATAAAGCCACTTCGGTGTTGCTGGAAACGGTCGCCGGTATTGGCGGTGTGCTGAAAGACCCTGCCCCGCGTGTGATTTTTAAAACATTTGCCGATAGTTCCATCAATGGAACGGTGTATTTTTGGATTGAAACCGCCCACACCGATGTATTTGACGCACAAGACCATGCCGTAAAAGCCATCAAATCGGCATTTGAACGGGAAGGCATTGAAATCCCGTATCCGGTGCAAACGGTGCTGTTGCAACGCTAATTTGTATCTTCTCAAAATGTAGGGGTAACCTTGTGGCCGTCCCGTAGGGGCACGCTGCAGCGTGCCCCTACGATGTCTTACCCCAATTTATTGAAATGACACACTAATTTTTTCAAATTACCGAACAGCACCAAACCTTGTTACTGGAAAAATGGTATGAATACTTTGACAATTGACATCCATACATTGCAAATTCAGCATGTGAATATCACTGATGATTCACTGTCAGTTGATTTGACCGATGGACGCACAATTGCCGTCCCATTGGGTTGGTTCCCTCGCTTGCTGTATGGCTCATCGGATGAACGAAACGATTGGCGATTAATTGGCGAAGGCGAAGGCATCCATTGGAAAAGTTTGGATGAAGATGTCAGCCTCGAACATATCATCAAAGGAATACCCTCCACCGAAAGTCAAAAATCATTGCAACGATGGCTGGATGCCCGACAATAATTTACTCCCGTCCGTTCTTCCATTTTGCCAGCGCGATACGGTTGCTTTCAAACGCGATTTCATCATCCGCCGGAATTTCGTCTTTTCTGAAAAGCCCCACTTCCACCACGTCGTCCATCGGGGTAGGTGTGCCGCCGATGACTTTTCCGCCGTACAGCACCATAATCCCCGCGCCGCGAAAATCGGCGTTATAATAAACCACATCCAGCAGACCGGTGATTTCCACATCCAGCCCGGTTTCTTCCTTAAATTCGCGCACTGCGCCCATTTCGGGTGATTCGTTATATTCCACAAAACCCGACGGAAAGCACCATTTGTTTTTGCCGGGGTTGATGCCCCGTCGCGCCAGCACCACTTTACCATCGCGCTCGGCGAGTACGCCCGCGCCCACCTTCAAATTTCGAAAATGTACCCAGCCGCAGTTGGGGCACTGCTGCCGCTGCGCGCCAAAAACGTGCCGCCATTCCATTTCGGTGGCGCACATCGGGCAATATTTGTATTCAAATTTGAATTGCACGCCATGGTCGTGTTCATCACAGTTGCTGTTTGACGGTTTCGTAGATTGTTTCTGCATTTAATTCTCCCAAAGTATAGCATGGTGCATCGAGTTGCTCTGCCAGTGCTCGCGCCAAGCCGCGGTCAAAACTGGGGTGTTCCATGTTGATAACCACCGAGCGGATACTGTCTTCTTTGATGGCGCGTGCCAGCATATGTGCCTCTTCTTGTGCCGGTAAATTTGAAAGCGACACGTTCCCCGCGCCATCGGTGAGCAAAATCATCATCGGGCGCAGTTCCGGATGGGCGTTTCGGTGGCGAGTGATAACCTGATGCGTCAAAAACAATCCGGCGGAAAGGGGTGTTTTACCCCCCACCGGAATATCGCGCAAGGCTTTTTTTGCCAATTCCACGCTAGAGGTTGGCGGCAGTACCAGCCGTGCCTGTTCTTTTTGAAAGACTATCAGCCCGACTTCATCCCGCCGTTGGTAGGCATCTACCAGCAGGCTCATAATGGCGCCTTTGGTGGCTTCCATACGTTCTGCCGCCGCCATAGACCAACTGGCATCCACGGCGAACATGATGAGGTTTGCGGTACGCCGCACGCGGACTTTCTCTTGAATGTCCTGCCGTTCCACCGCCAATGCCCGTTGCGAGTGATCTCGGTGCAATTGGTGGGGCGCAGCCGCGCGGAAGGTGGCATCGAACGCCACATCTTTCACGCGCCCGCGCGCCGGACGCGCCTGCACGTATCGCCCGCGTTTGCGTTCGGTTTTGGTGTAACTGCGTTTGCCCACACGGGTGTGGGTTAGTTTGTCGAGTGGGGTTTGCAGCCGCTGCACGTCGAACATGCCGCCCACATCCACCGGCTTGTTTGCCTGTGTCTGTTTACCATCCGATTGATTGGATTGGTCAATTTGCGGGGGGGCATCGACCGGCGGCGGCGAATCTATGGCATCGGAGTCTTGTTCGTCAGGTTCGTTTTTTTTTCCTGTGGTGCTGCGGCAGATTCACCTGCCATAACCTGCGCTTGTGCTTGCTCCGATACATCCGATTCGATTTTTTCCAACCGGTCTGCCAGCGTTTCCAGTGCCACTTCCGTTTCTTGGAACGGTTTTCGTTTTAAACGATGCGGCAGCGCCAATTCCGCAGCAACCAAAATATCGTGGGTATTAACGGCTTTTCTACCTTCAAAAGCGGCGTTGGTGATGGCGGTTTTCAAAATGACAATATCGCCGCGATGCCCGTCTACTTCCATATCCGCCATCAGTTCGGCGATTACCTGCAAATCGTGGGGTGAATACGTTACTTCGGGCAAAATGTTGCGGGCGCGGGCAATCGCATCCGACAACGCTTCTTCTTCCGGCTGCCACGTTTCAAAAAACGCCTCAGGGTCGCGCTCGAATGCCAGCGTGTGTTCCAAAATTTTCACTCGCTCTTGCGGGTTGTTGATGCTGTGAATATCCACGCACAGCGCAAACCGGTCGAGCAACTGTGGGCGCAAGTCGCCTTCTTCGGGGTTCATACTGCCGACAAACACGAATCGCGCGGGATGGCTAAACGAGATACCTTCCCGTTCCACCACATTTACACCCATCGCTGCAGAATCGAGCAGCAGGTCAACCACATGGTCATCCAGCAGATTGACTTCATCCACATACAGCACGCCGCGATTGGCTGCCGCCAGCACACCCGGTTCAAAATGGCGTTCGCCCAGTTTGATGGCGCGCTCGATATCCAGCGTGCCAACCACGCGGTCTTCTGTGGCACTGACGGGCAGATTGACAAATTTTGTGCGCCGTTCGATGACGGGCAGGTCTTCGCCGCGTTCCACGCGCTCGCGACAATTATCGCACAAGCGGTCGGGACGGTCGGGGTTGCAGTTGAAAGCACAGTCTGCCACCACCCGGATTTTCGGCAGCAGCGCCGCCAACGCCCGCGCCGCCGTCGATTTCGCTGTACCGCGTTCGCCGCGGATGAGTACGCCGCCAATTTGCGGGTTGACCGCATTTAGCACCAATGCCCGTTTCATTCGGTTTTGTCCAACAATTGCAGTAAAAGGGAAAATAGCCGGCATTCTTGAAATTGCTCCTAAATTGCATTTTTTATCGTAGTTTATTATAGTCAGGATGATGAAAAATGGTAATTTGTTATACCTCATTCGTAAAACGTAAAAACGTAATGCGTAACACCTTGAGGCACAGGGCTTGAAACTTGAAGATTGAACCCGAAAACGCAATTGAAGTTTACACCCGCCTGCACAATTTTTTCGGTGCGGTAGATTGGCGGCCGCCCCTGTCGGCGATGGATGAACTGGTGAGTACCATTCTCAGCCAGAGTACCACCGATTTGAACCGCGACCGCGCCTTCGAGCGGTTAAAAGCCCGCTTTGGCACGTGGGAAGCCGTGCGCGACGGCGATGTGGCAGACATTGAAGATGCTATCCGCGTGGCAGGGTTGGGACGGCAAAAAGCGCCCCGCATCAAAGCCGCGCTGCAATTTATCACCGACCGGCGCGGCGAATTATCGCTCGATTTTCTGCGCGATATGCCGGTGGATAAAGCCCGCGCATGGCTCGCGCAAATGAAGGGCGTGGGCATCAAAACAGCATCCATCATCCTACTTTTTGCGCTGGATATGCCCGCTTTTCCCGTGGATACCCATGTTCACCGCACCACCGGCCGCATCGGTCTCATTCCCCCAAAAACTTCCGCCGAAAAAGCGCACCGTATCTTGGAGGCCGCTTTGCCGCCGGAAACCTATCTGGAAGCACATTTGCAGTTCATCCGGCTGGGACGAGAAATTTGTCACGCCCGCAAGCCCAATTGCGCCGCCTGCCCCCTGCGAGATGTGTGTCAATTTGCAAAAGAGAATTCGATATGAACCAACAAACCGCCTGTGCCCATTGCGGAAAGTCAATATCTGTGCCGGAGGGTGCGCCGCCGGATGGCCCGCACTATTGCTCGTTCAGCTGCGAAGTGAAGGCGCTGGTCGGCAAAACCGGCTGGGGGATGCGCTGGTTTGGGATTTCGCTGGCATGGGGGTTGGCTGTTTTTGCCCTGCTGGTGGTGATTGTCCGCCCGTTCATCGGGATGCCGGTGAAAAATCCGGCGGCATATTGGGGATTTACCATCGTGCTGGGGCTGATTGTCGGCATCCTCTCAATTTTTTTCCGCCGAATGAAACATTAAACCTGTGTTTTCGCAAACCGTATGTCATGCGTCAGCATCAGCGACAATCCGTCTGCCAGCGATACTTTCGGCGTGTATCCCAGCAATTTTTTCGCCAGCGAAATATCTGCTACCAATTGCGACACGCCGCCGCTCTCTGAAGGCACCGGCAACAGGTGCAATTGCCGTCCAGTCAACCCGGCGATGGTTTCTGCCAGCGCGTTAACCGATATACCCTGCCCCGCACCGATATTGATGATATGGCGATTTACGCCCTGCGCCGTCCCCGCTGCCACTAAACTATCCACCACATCATCCACAAAAACAAAATCTCGCACTTGTGTGCCGCCCCCGTAAATGGGGATGGAACCGCCACCCAGCGCTTGTTTCAGCATCATGGGAATCACCGGCGGATGTTCCGGCGGTAAGGGTTGGTCGGGACCAAAAGCGTTGAATATTCGCAAAATTACGGTTTCGATGCCCCACAACCGCCCGATAGTGGATACATAATGTTCCGCGCTGAGTTTGCTGACGCCATACGGGCTGGTGGGGTGCGGCGGAAAATCTTCCGATACGGGCGAACGGGGCTGCTCGCCATAGATTGCGCCGGACGAAGCGAATACAACCCGCTGCACACCGGCATCGCGCATGGCTTCCATTAGCGCCACCGTGCCGCCGACGTTGGTTTCATTATATTCAGTGGGGTAGAGAATGGACTCTGGCACGGAAACGCGCGCCGCCAAATGGTACACACAATCCACCCGTTTCAGCAAGCGCCACAATTTGGGTTTGTCGCGCACGTCACCGCGAGTGAAAAATATATCGCTGTGCAAGCGGTCGGGGTTGCCCGCGCTGAGGTCATCCAGCACGCGGACAGTATGTCCGTCCAGTAGTAATCGGTTTGCCAGCGCCGAGCCGATAAAGCCGGCGCCGCCGGTGATGAGTATGTTCATAAGGTCTTTGGTTCACCATTCAAAGTTTCAGATTTCCAGTGCTTCGCCTTTGGTGACGCGGCTGAGCAAAATTGCCGCCAGTGCAAGTGCCAATGCTGCCGCCCAAAACATCGAGCGGTAGCCAAAAATATCCACGGTTTGCCCGATAGCAATCGGCCCCACAATTGCCGCCGACATGGATGCAAAATAGTACAATCCGGTATACGTGCCCAGTTTATTTTGCGGCACACTGTCCACCACCATCGGCAGGCTGTTGATGTTGACCAGCGCCCACGATGCACCGACCATCACCAGCGCCACGGTCACACTGGATACATTGTGGGTAAAGGCAATCAGCAGTACCGCCAGTACAAAACCGATCAACCCGGCGATGATGGTTCGCTTGCGTCCGAATTTTCCTGCCAAATATCCCGCCGGTACAGCAAACAAAATAAATACGCCGCCCGCAATGGTAAACAATTGCGATGCCCGTCCGGCGGTTACATTCAGCACGGTGGTGGCATACGATGTAAAAAACGTTTCGAGCGCGTTATACGCCACAAACCACGCAAAAATTGCCAGCAGCAGAAAAAGGACGCTTCGGTCATCATCGTACCATACTTCGCGCAAATTGTCTCGCAAACGGTTCTGTTTTTCCGTCGGGTCTTCGGCGGGCACATCCGGCTCTTTGATGGCGAAAACCACAATTGCCGATGAGATGAGCACCACTGCCCCACCAACGATGAACGGCAACGCAATATCAATATCGAACAACATGCCGCCGGCAAACAAGCCAATCACCACCCCGATACCGCCCATCAAATTGATGATACCGTTCGCCTGACTGCGAAACTTGGATGGCACAATATCGGGCATCAGGGCGATAGCGGGGGTGCGATAAATTGCCGCCGCCAGCAGCGTCAATCCCAACGCTAAAATCAACAAGGCAAAAGGGACTTTCAATTGCGAAAGTTGCCCGCTCAACTCAACCGGTACCAGTTTGACCATATATGGAATGGCAATAAACCCTGCAACCGATAGCGGCGCACCCACCATAATGAACGGCATCCGTCGCCCCCAACGGGTGCGGGTGCGGTCGCTCTTTATGCCAATCCACGGTTGGATGAATACCGCCGCGATATTGTCCAGCGACATGATAAACCCTGTCACCACCGCCGACAGCCCAAACCCGCCGAATGTGACCGTGCCGGAGGCGTTAAATTTTTCGCCCCCCGCCTGCAAAAATAGCGGTACATACGCATTATATACCGCCCACAACAACGAAATCCCCAAAAATCCAAACCCGAGCACGAATACCCGTCCGTAATTTAGTTTTTTCATCATGCATTCCCTTTCGGTTTAAACGCCATACCCGGCTCGGTCAAGTTCCCATGGGTAAATTATCCAATCCTCAGTGATAGCCGTGAAAAAATCGGGGGCATCATCGGGGAAAATGGAACGCTGTGGTTTATAATGCATCACAAAAGTGGTAGCTTTACCACCCGCCTGCTCCACCCGCTCCTTTACGGATGTCACTTCTCGGCCGCGGTCCCATAAATCATCCACAATCAACACACGGTCGCCGTACAGCAGACTATAAACCGGAAATTGCATAAAAACAGGCCAATCCATTTTACTTTTCTCATCAGAATAAAAATCTACCGATGCGACAAGCACTTTGGTGATGCCCAATTTTTCGGCAATCAGCCCCCCCGGAATAATGCCCCCGCGGGTAATCGCCAAAAGCGAATCGTAATGCCGTGTTTTTAATTGGGGAATAACAGCATTTATCAATTGTTCAACCGCTTCCCATGAAAGGTATACCTTCTCCATCAGACCATCCTCTTATGGTGGAAAAATTGTTGGATGTATTATATAACAAACTCAGCCAGAAATCTATTTCACACGAGAAGTCCCGGTATGGGACTTCGGTACTATTGCCACCGTCGCATCACCGTGCTACAGTTGAACTGATACACGAAATGACCGAAGGAAGTCACAACAATGCTGCCAACTGCCACACATTCCCGAAAAAAGATAAATCTTGACCGCTTTATTTTTATTGAACGATACGCCCCGACCCTGATAAAATGGGATATTTTGGCTTTTTTCGCTGCCCATCCCGACATATCCGTTTCTGCGCTGGACCTCTCACAACATTTGAACCGCAATTATCAAGTTGTCCGTCGCAATACCGGCGACCTGGCGCTGCTCGGCATTTTGGACGTGATAGACAGTTCCCCTCATCCGGTATACCGCCTCACCGAACAAACTCCACGCCTTCGTGATTTGGTGCAACGCGTTGTCCTTCAAACGCCCCAGCCATTTGACTCTCGGACGTGGTAACCCGCCGTAATGTCAGGCATTATGTCAACTTTCCTTTTTGAAATGATTGTGCTAAAATATGACCTGTGTGGCATTTCCACCACAAATATCATAACGGGATACAATCATGGACATTATTTGGCACGGGCACGCTTGCTTTGAGATAAAAACGGCTGAAACAACCATTCTTACCGATCCATTCAGCGAAAACTTAGGGTTGCCCTTTCCGGATGCCATTGAAGCCGACATCGTCACCGTCAGCCACGATCATCCGCACCATAACGCAGTAGACCGCGTTGGGGGCACCTTCAAAACAGTGACCACCCCCGGCGAATATGAAATAAAAGAAGCATTCATCATCGGTGCAGCACTTTATCCCCCTGCCGAAACCGCGCAAAAAATGGCAAATCCGCGCAACGTCGTTTTCTTTTTTGAACTTGATGGCGTTACCGTATGCCATATGGGCGATATTCGCCATGTGCCCACCCAACGCCAATTGGAATCATTTGAAAATGTGGACATTTTACTATTGTCGGTGGGTAATGGAAAAAGCCTTTCGGCAACTCAGGCTTCAGAAGCCATCAGCCTCATCGAACCATCCATCGTGATTCCGATGCACTATTATTTGCCGGGCATCAACATTCCACTGGAACCGTTGGAAAAATTTACCAAAGAAATGGGCATTCCCACTGGAGAACCACTGTCGAAGCTGAAAATCAGCGCCGGTAGCCTACCAAGCGAAACACAAGTTGTAATTTTAGCGCCACAATTTTAAAGAAAAGGGACGTTAACGTGAGTGAACAACCACCCTTCTCCACCAACTCTGACAACTCAACGCCGCTAGCAACCGGATGGCGCATCGCCATCGGCGTGGCAGCCATAGCGATTATCGCTATTATGGGATGGCAAATTTGGGGAAATCAACCCGTTGCAGAACCCCCCATTTCCACCCCCCCCCACCCCACTGCAGCGGCAAAATCTACGCCTTCCACAGCTGAACCGGCTTCGGCAAAGGTATTTTTTCAGCAAGGCAACACATACTACCAATCCGGGCAACTAGACAACGCCGTCACGGCATTTAAAAAAGCCATTGAAATTGACCCGGATTATGTCGCAGCCTATGCCAACCTCGGTGCAGTGTATTACGCCATGCAAAACCTCACCGAAGCAGAAAACGCCTACCGGCAAGCCATCAAACTGGCACCAAACGATGGTGACTTGCTATACAATCTAAGCGCAATCTACATTCAAGAAGCGCTCGCCGGCGGCAACGTAGATCAAGATAAACTGGCTCTCGCAACCGAACAAATCGACAAAGCAATTTCATTAAATCCAAATTTAGCCGCGCCATATTACGGACGTGGGGTAATAAAAAGTTACACCGGTGATGTTGCCGGTGCGATACAAGATTTCGAGAAATTTTTGGAACTTGATGATGGTTCTGACCCCAAAGCAACAAACAACGCTACCGCACTTTTAAAACAACTCCGAACAACTTCAGGACAACAGTAGAGGATTTATGCAAGAAATAGCAGACGGTGTATTTGTAGAATTTGATTATGAAGGGGCAAATTGCGGGTTGGTATTAACCGATGCCGGCGCAATTGTCATTGACACCCCCATCATACCGGCACAGGCAAAAGATTGGGCAGCGCAAGTTGCCCAAAAAACCGATAACGTGCTGTACGTGTTCAACACCGACCATCACCGCGCCCATATTTTGGGCAACCAATATTTCGATGCACCGGTGTTGGCTCATGAATATGCTTGGCAAGAAATGGACGGTTATAAAGATACATTCAACGAGCGGACCCAAAATTTGTACAAAAAACTACCCGAAATTCAAAAACAATTCAGCGAAACATACATTGTCAAACCTGAGTTAACCTTTACCGGCCATATGACTATGGAAAAAGGGGGACGGCCGCTGCATTTCATTTATCTCGGTGGGCATACCCCGGCCACCAGCGGGCTACATTCCCGATGTCAACATCCTCTTTGCCGGAGATTTGGTCGTGGTCGATGAACATCCTGCGCTGGGGCAATGCAACAGCAAAGAGTGGCTGGAACAATTAGAGTGGCTGCAACACCAACAATTAAACGCCATCGTACCCGGTCATGGCCCGCTTTGCAACGTGGAAGCCATCGAACCCATGCGATGTTACATTCGAACAATGCGTGCCCGCGTGCGCAGCCAATACAAACAAGGGCGTACCAAAGCCGAATCGGCAGTGGTTATCAGCCAAATGCTCGATATGTTCCCCTACCCGCCCGGCAGAAAATCCTTCATCGAAAAACGAATTGGGCCGGTGTCAGCCGCATTTATGATGAAATGAAAATATTTTACGGCGTCGCAACATCAAAAGGTCATGCAGCCAAACAACCACCTCGGTTCAAACGAGTATCAAGCTTGCGTCTGTAATTTGCCAAAAAAAGGCGGTGTGCTATAATTTTGCTTGCTTTTGAGGCGACGGGATGTGGCGCAGTCCGGTAGCGCGCTTCGTTCGGGACGAAGAGGCCCCCGGTTCAAATCCGGGCATCCCGACCTCAAGAAATGTAACTGTCGGGGCGTGGCGCAGTCCGGTAGCGCGCTTCAATGGGGTTGAAGAGGTCGTTGGTTCGAATCCAATCGCCCCGACTATTACCCGCCCTTGTAGCTCAGCAGGTAGAGCACTTCCTTGGTAAGGAAGAGGTCACCGGTTCAAGTCCGGTCGAGGGCTTAACGAAAAAGGCCACCAATATTGGTGGCTTTTTCGTGTTTGAAAATGTTTGGTCGTATGATGCTGCCCCCGAAAGTAGTACCGGGAGGGGCGACTTATGCAGACAACAACGTTGTGGGTGGGTTGGATTGCGCAGATGTGGAGTATCATCAGTATTGGATTGCTCTTGATGTTTTTTGTGGGGGAGGGGATTTTTGATCCCCATATGTTACCCCCAACGCCATCAGAGTGGATAATGCTGTTGTTCTTTCCGGCGGGAGTCATCGTCGGGATGGTTGAAAGCTGGCGGTATGAAAAAGCGGGCGGGCTGATTACGGTATTCAGCCTGATTGTCTTCTACGTCATCAATTTGGTACTGGGGTCTGGCGATTTTAAAAACGCACAAAAAACTTAAAAGCGGACGCAGATTTTCGCAGGCTTTGCACGCAGATTTTTAATATTGTCAAAGATTATCTGAGAAAATCTGCGCGAATCTGCGTCCAAAGTGAAATTCGCCAGAGTCCAATTTGGTGGTGAAGGGGACGCTCCCCGGCGGATTTTATTTTTTGCTGATGGCAATGCCCGGCTTTCTTTTTTTGCTGTGCGGAAAACCGGCTGAGCAGCAGCATAATCCACCATCTTCTGCATGAAAAAAGGGCGAGGAATTTCCCCGCCCTTTTCTATCCTTTTGGATATTTAACTATTTGAGCACCAATGGCAGATAGAGCATCCAGTTTACAAAGGGCGATTCAAATGCGCCGATGTCGCAAGTGGCGGTGCCGTCGCCATCTCCGTCGATGGGGCGGGTTGTGCCGCGTTGGTCGGTGGCGGGGCAGACAGAACTGTCACTGCCGTCGAGTGCCGGACTGGGGCGCAGCAACGCATGCGTCCACGTGTCGCCGCCGTTGTCGGCGAGAGATTGCAGGTACGGATTAGTGTTGGTTATGTCGCCGGTGGCGGTCAGCCCGCAGGTGTTGGTGCCTTCGAGGTTGTATCCCTGTGAAACAAGGTTTACCGCACCGAAACTGGTTGCATCACACACATCCACGCCCGACGGTGCCGCCAGAATGCTGCTTTTCACGGTGAACGTGCCGCTGTTGAAGATAGCGTTTCCGGCGGAATTGTTGGCGATGGTACTATTGCGCACAGACATCGTTGCGCCGTTGATGATACCGCCGGTGTTGCCGCTGATGGTGCTGTTGAAGATGTCCACCGTTCCACCACTTTGATTGTGGAGGGCATTGGTTTTGTTTCCTGAAACGGTTGAGCTTTCCAGCCGAAGATTTCCCCCATCCACAAAAATTGTCCCATTGCCGATGACTTGGGTTGCATTTTGGTCGAAGGTACTGTTGGTAGCGGTGACGCTCCCCGATGAATTGATGAATATCGCGCCGCCGAGGTTGCCGGTGGTGTTGCTGAAAATCCGTACCTGCGATAACGTTAATGCCCCGTCAACGTATATGCCACCACCATCGCCATTGCCGCCACGCCCGCTGCCATGTTGAATCGTCATATCTGAAAGCGTGATGTCGGTATTTAGAGCGGTATAGAATACCGAATCTGATGCGCCGCCATCCACAATGGTTTGGTCGCGCCCGGCGCCGATGAATGACAGTGACTTGCTCACCGAAAGATTTTCGGCATACGTTCCGGCGGCGATGTTGATGGTATCGCCGTTACCGGCTTTGCCTATAGCCCCGCTGATGGTTTGGCATGCGCTGGTGGATGAAAGACAGTCGTTGCTGTCATTGCCGGACGGGCTGACATACCAACTGGAAAGTGTGATGGTGTGGGTGGCGGTTTGGGTGCCGCCGATGTTTTCTGCGGTGACGGTGACGATGTGTGCGCCGTCGATTGTCCAGTGGAAATCCACCGAATCGGATGTGCCGCCGGTATGCACCACCGGCGATTGACCATCCGCCTGCCATGAGTATGTAATGGGTTGCGTGGCATTCGATGGCGAAACAGTCGCCGTGAAGGCATAGGTTCCGGCCAGCGAACCGGACGATGCGCCGGAAATGCTTACGCCGGAAATGGCTTGTGTGCCAGAGGTCACGGTGAATGCGTGGGTGTCGGTTTGGGAACCCATACCATTATTTACCGTCACGGTGATAACTTGCGCTCCCGTTCCGCTACAATTGAACGAAACCGTGTCGCTGATGCCTTTGCCGGTGTGAGTGATGGGAGTCTGGTTGGTGGCATCCCATACATAGGTGACGGGTTGTGTTGCCGTTATGGGCAGCATCGAGGCGACGAAGGATTGATTGCTGTTGACCGGCCCGCTTGTGTCACCGGAGATGGTGACGCTTGTCGGCGCTTGCCGCAGCAGTTCAAACGCGCCGATGTCGCAGGTGGCAGTGCTGTCGCCGTTGCCATCCTGCGGGCGGGGAGTGCCGCGCTGGTCGGTGGCGGGACAGGTTTCAGCCAATTCTCCCGCATCAATGGCCGGGCTGCGGGGTGACAGGGCGTGTGTCCACGTGCTGCCGCCATAATCGCCCAATGCGAGCAGTAGTGGATTGGTGTTGGTCATATCGCCGGTAGCGGAAAAACTGCAACTTGTACCCCCGTCGATGTTGTACCCCAAAGAGGTGGGAAAGAGTGAATAATCGCTAATGCAATTGTTTTCCGTGCCGGATACAAACGCAGAATCATTATGGTAGAGAATAGTGTTTTGCACCGTCACCGCCCCATCGTCCACTATGCCATATCCGCTATTGTTGGCAATGGTTGAGGCATTAATGGTTGCGGTTGATGGAGACACCACGACAATAGCCGTCCCGTTATTCCCGCTGATGGTTGAGTTGGTGATGACCGCAACGCTGGAACTTTGCACATGAATAGCCTCACCCTCATTGCCGGAAAGTATGGAATTCTGTATCAGCACAGTGGCATTTGTATCCGCAAAAATACCATCCGTCCTGTTCGGACTGCCGATATGGTTGCCGGATATAGAACTCTCGCTGAGGTTGAGTGTGGCACTGTACACATGAACCGAGCCGTAATCTGTGGTGTTGTTGGTGATTGATAAATGCGAGGCGGTGATAGGTCCATTTACAGCAATGGCGGCGCCACTGCTCGCGCTGCCATTTTGCAAAGTCATCCCGGAGATGTTGGCGGAAGCGTTGCTGTAAACAGTGAAAATACTGGACAGCGAGCCGCCACCATCCACAATGGTTTGGCCGATGCCGGCACCCACCAGTGTGAGTGCCTTTCCGACGATGTTATTGGTCTCGGTGTAGGTTCCGGCGGCAATATTGATGGTATCGCCGGAGGATGCTTTGCCGATGGCCCCGCCGATGGTTTGGCACGCGGTGGCGGGGGAAAGACAATCATTCGTGAAATCATCTCCGGACGGGCTGACATACCACGGACCGGCGGCGCGCACAACCGTCGGGCGGAAAGCCAACACCATCAAAGCCAACAACATGGCAATCCCGAAAATCGGCGGTAAAAACAGATGGATAAATTTTTTCATGATACTCTCCTTTCATCCCCTATCATTTATGTAAGGGGGGGAATAGAATGGTTGAAAAGATTGGTTGACAAAGTTATTTCAACACCAGCGGGAGGTAGATATATTTGGTACTGTCGCCACCGGCGTTCCAAAATCCACCCTTCAATGAATACCCGCCGCCGGTCATAGCCGCGCCGGCATCCGGTTGACCCACCGAGCCGGTGAGGGTGTATCCGCCACCGGTTGCCGAACCGCCACCGCCATCGATGGTATGCCAGCTCAAATCGTACAAGCCGCTGGTTTGCGCCACCACTATCCCCGAGAGCGTCAATCCCAGCAACAAGATTATCAAGAATATCCAAAATTGTTTTCTCATGATGCCCCGCCTTAATAGGGTTGGGTGATGGTGTATTCGATGAAAACTTCTTGCCCTACCACATTACTATCTGGAAGAGATAACCATATGAAATAACTATATTGAGAGTTATCCACAGTTGCGTTGTCTATCGTCAAATCGGTTGATGAAGCATACCCGCTATTCCCAGAAGTTAATACTTGCGCCAGAAGAGTAAAACCAGTGGATGGGGTTTGTCGATAAAGTATGGCGCTCCCGTCAGACGCACTGGTATCAGTCCAGTGCCATGTCATTTTAGTGATTGTCGCGCCGTGTGGAAGGTAAACGGGCGCCATAAAAGTTGTAGCCGGGGTGCCAGTTGTGCCGGGGGCAACAAACCAACTGCCTTTATCATAGGTCGAAGAATTATCTAACGGATTAAACGCCGCCGGGGGAATTGAAAGGTAGCTGGTAATGGCTTTCCATGTCAGCAGCCCTTCCACGTGGGCATTGCCACTGGAATACACACCATAGCCGCTGGATGAGTCGCTTTTACCGTAGACACCGTAGGTTGTGCCGGAGGTGGCTGATGCTTCACCATAAACCCCGTTGAATGGAGATATCCCTCCCACGCCGGTGCCAACACTCGATTTGCTTTCGCCGTATACGCCATACGATGTGACTGCGCCGGTATCGGACGCGAGTCCATACACGCCATACGGCGAGCCGCTGGCGGCGGTTGTTTCCCCTTTTACGCCGGAAGCGCCGTTGCTCGTACTGGACGTTTCACCCAAAACACCATAGATAACCCCGTTGGTGCTCGAAGCACTGCCATATACACCGGCAGCGCCAGTACTGTTGCTTGCCGTTGTGCCCCCAACACCAAAAACAACCCCGGTGCTACCACGGGCCTCACCAAATATCCCGGCATTATTGGTATTTGTGCCATACGAGACACCCAAAACACCAAGACCACTGTCCGAATATCCATAAACACCAACGCCACCGTTGCCAACGGATGTACCCCTTACGCCGGAAGCAGTACCGGTTGTGGAATACCCTTCCACGCCAGCCGCGGAAGGGTGTGATGTATCCACTTTTCCGTACACGCCATAAACCTTGGCGCTGGTCGAAGATGCCGTGCCATATACTCCGGCAGAAGCGTTGGTGTCACTGTCGGTTTGGCCATGAATACCATACGAGGTGCTGTTGTCGCTGTTGACCACTTCCAAGCTACTGC
>Ga0114931_10004732_pt1 | contig 16931 bp, 20 predicted proteins | sample 2SBtaG_FD_89579 | JGI IMG/M metagenome (GOLD analysis project Ga0114931, IMG submission 89579) | Deep subsurface microbial communities from Kolumbo volcano to uncover new lineages of life (NeLLi) - 2SBTROV14_V59a metaG | ecosystem: Environmental > Aquatic > Marine > Volcanic | place: Kolumbo...
AGATGATTTTGATGATGCAGAGCACATCAGGAATTACCTACTTAGTTTCTTTGCGAGGACGAAAAAGGAGAAGAAAAAGGGGGTGATAGCTGAGTTTCTTCGAGGAAATTTCGAGGGGAATGAGCCATTCACAAGAATTGGGAATGGATCGCTTGGCGGTAAGGGAAGAGGACTCGCTTTTGCAGTGAGTATTCTCAATATGGCACGGAACTATTTTGCAAGGAACTATCCCAAAGTGGTTATTTCCGTCCCTGATACTATTGTTATCTCCACGGATCAATTCGACAATTTCATTGAGGAAAATGATTTGACTGATTTCGTTCTAAACGAGGACGCAAGTGATGAGACAATAATGAAGAAAATTCTTTCGAGCCAACTTCCAAAAGATTTGCATAAGGACCTCCAGATCATCTCTAAGAAAATGAAGGTACCATTAGCAGTGAGAAGCTCAAGTTTATTGGAGGACAGTCAATTTCAGCCATTTGCAGGAATATACACAACATATATGATTCCGAATTCAGACAAGAGTTACAAAGAACGGCTGAAGCATCTTGAGACTGCAGTCAAGTTGGTTTACTTCTCGACCTATACGAAGTTAGCAAAGTCCTACATTCAAACGGTCGGTCAAAAAATTGAGATAGAGAAGATGGCGGTAATTATCCAGAGAATTATCGGAAAGGTACATGATGACGTCCTCTACCCTTCAATTTCAGGTGTTGCTCAGAGTTACAACTACTACCCGATGGATATTATGAAATCCGAGGAAGGGGTAGTCCATCTTGCAATTGGATTAGGAGCAAGTGTAACTGAAGGGAGAAAGTATCTCTCCTTCTGTCCAAAATATCCAAGGAAATTGATACAACACTACTCTCCAAAATCATCAGTGGAGAACTCACAGAATAGCTTTTTTGCAATTCCATTGAATCAGAATATCAATCTAGAAAAGGGAGAACTTGCCACACTTAAAGAGTATGATTTGAGAAGGGCAGAGGACGACGGTGAACTCTTATGGTCAGGAGCAACAGTGGACTGGCAGAATTATCGGATCGTTGATACACTGACAATAAAGGGACCAAGAGTTGTGACCTTTCCTGCTTTATTGAAGTTCAATAAATTCCCACTTGGAAATATCATCCAAGATGTGATAAAAATAGGGAAGGAGGCGTTTGGGTGTGATGTCGAAATTGAATTCGCAATCAACTTGGACTACACTGAAGAGAAGCATGAACTCTCTATACTCCAAATCCGTCCTTTAGTGACTGATACAATCCCCATCGAAATAGACTTGCAGCAGTATGAGACACATGAGAAGTCAATTATCTACTCAAAAAGGGTGCTTGGCAATGGTATATTTGAAGGAGTGACAGACATTATCTACGTTGATCCTGACAATTTCAGTTCCATTATCACAATGAACATCAAGGAAGAGATTGCAGCATTCAATTCAAAATTAAAGGCTGAAGGAAAGAATTACCTCCTAATAGGCCCTGGAAGATGGGGTACAGCAGATCGATTTCTGGGAATTCCTGTAAACTGGAATGACATCGATAATGCACAGGCTATGGTAGAGTACGGATTGAAGAATTTCCAAGTTGATCCATCGAATGGATCACACTTCTTCCTCAACATAACTTCCAGTCGAAAAGGATACTTTACAGTACCTTACAACTCAGATAAGTCCTCAATAGATTGGAACTGGTTGAAGTCTCACAATGAAATCGATCGGTCAGAGCATGTGGTTCATGTGGAACTTGATGAACCCATCTCCATTATCCTCGACGGAAAGAAGGGTGAAGGTGTGATAATCTTATCCTCTATATTGGATGAAGACTCCCTCAATGCGATTTATGAAGAATGAAGACGACATTCGAGCCAATTAAAACTGCAATGACCGTCGATAATATGATTTCCAGCTCTATTGCAAGAGTAGACCTCGGAGAGAAGGGAGAAGCTTAGATTGGCTACCATACTTCTGATAGACTCCAGACTTGCAGGGATATCAGAATCAGCAATCTCATTAGTCTGGATGGAGACTACGGGAAATATATGTCCCCTAGCGATCAGGGAATTCTCAAATAATCTTCAAAATGTGTTTCTACCTATCCTAAAGTGCCCTAGTTCCAGAAAATGGAAAAATTTCCAGTATCTATTGCTGACTTTGTCACAGGTAGCTATTTAGGAATAAACAAGTCGTTATACTAATTTGTCTTTGAATTTTACTCATGAATTTGAGGAATAGTTACTCTCGTAAGCTTTTATCACTACAAAAGTCTTTTGAACTTCTCTCTTCTCTATGAGTTATGGAAGAAGAACATAAAGCACACATAAAGCCAATGATTGTGAGTACAATTGTCGTTCTAATAGAGATATTACTTTTCAATATTCCGGGTCCAAAAGAATGGTTCCAAGAATTCCGAACCTATCGATTCCTTGGAATTATGCTCTATAATACCATTGGTGGGATTCTCTTATTAATTTTCACCGTTCTTCTATCGATTACAGCTTTGAGGACACGATCAGGGAGAAACTTGATCCATCTTATCCTCACATTCTATCTGGCCACTGCTATGTTCTTCTGGTCTGGGATAATTGATACAATATACTATACAGGAACCTATAACGAGTTCAGGGAAACTGCAGGTACCCTTCATGATTCTGTCTGGTTTGCCATTCTTGCCCTCTTCATCTTCTTCTTCTACCTTTACCTTGAATTCCAAGAGACAGATTACCCTCCTCTGTACAGAGTAATCATAATTGTCTTCGGAATCTCACCAGCATTAGTTGCAGGATTTTTTGGTTTGATTGACAACAGAAATTACGTCAATCTTGGAACAAATTTTTCTCTGGCAATCAATGTTGAGATAATGTTTTTTGGTCTTGCATATGCCAGTGCTTTCGGCGCTTTTTCCTACTATAAAAGTTTACGAAACATAGAGAAGAGATCATATCTTCAGGCAGCACAGATTCAATTTGGGGTAATGTACGGATTGACTCTCTCACTCATTTTTTTTGCAATTAATAATTCCTTCAAGTTCATAGTTGTACATTTCCCAATCCTACTCGTCACACTCCTGATCCCGTTAATTGTTATCTATCTCAAAAACCCAAACTACATTTCTGCGTTGGCTACACCTCTTTACGAATTATTCGTGGTCGATCCAGCAGGTATTACTATATTTGTTCATAAATTTGGGAAAGAAAATCAGGAATTTAGTGCTGATTCAAATCTGAGCCATCTTAAAGGTGGATTAATTACAGCACTTTCCACTATTTTTCAAGAAGTTGTAGAGAGTAAATCTGCGTTGTCTATTGTCCATCTTACAGATCGAGTTCTCGTCCTTGAGCCGATGATAATCAATGGAAGGTCACACATAGTAGCTCTTATTGCCCTCAAAAGTTGCTACTATGTCAGAAATTCCCTGAAGGAATTTGCCAAGACCACAAAGAAATATGTTGAGAAACACGAAGTACTCAAGGAAGGGGTTCCGCTCCCAAACACCACTCATGATATTATCACACAAATATTTTACTAGATGAAGAACCGGATTTCATTCTCTTCACCGCTTCGGAAATCTGGATGTAGGGGGGAGGATAGAAATTGTAGTACTTCTCGATTGAACTACCGAATATCTTCTCACCCTTAAGTGAATATTGACGCAGGTGGTTCAGAGTAGGTCCAACTGCTTTGTAGTAATCGAGTTTTCCAAGTTGTTGGGCAGATTTATACTCAGCATCTATCTCCATTGTCCAGTTAAGAGATCTAGCACTGAAGTAAGGAATCAGGATAATCGTGAAATAAAGAAGAAGAGAATAGACCCAAAATAGAGGAGAGGTATATGAAGGTTGTAGATCTGAGATGAAAGGAAGGAGCTCACCAAGTATCAAGAAGTAGACCAGAAGAAACAAGCTTGCACTGATAACTCTGAGTCCTTGCTGTTTGTGTCCGAGTTCATGGTAGATGACTCTCCTAAGCTCCTCGGGAGAGGATCTAAGCATACCTTTCGATATGTAAATCCTATTTCTGAAGAGAAATTTGAAGTAGGCATATCTCTTCTCTGAGTTCACGACATACACATTGACTTTAGGATCGATGTCTTGTACAAGATCCTGTACATATCTATGTGCCGTAATAGTTCCTTCCTTCTTCATTCCTCCACCATCTTAGCTACCTCGCATACTCGTGAACAAAAACAGAGAGATTGCAATTGTAGTAATGATTTCAGGGGCAGAACTTGACTGAGAGCTAGAATTAGAGAAACTAAGAATGTAGTAATTTGCACCAATATTGAAAGTGAGAAGGCGTACGAAGAATACTGACCTTTTAAGAGATTCTGAATCTGGGGACCATTCGAAGAAGGGATTTGAGGGATGTCTCATCTTTGGTATTACTCTTCGGACAAGAATAGGAAGGAAGATTGGAAACAAAATTATGGAGAGAATAATTTCTGATTCTAACCAGAAGATTTCACCTCGTACATTATACGCATGAATCAATCCAGGAGTTTGAAGGGAAAGTATTATGGGAAGAATGAGAAACACGACTAAATAAAACATATAGCTCTCAATCCTAAGAGGAGAAACCTTCTCATCCATAAATTTCTCAAAGAGGAAAGGAACTTAAACTTAGCAGTAGTGGGGACTCTATGAATACTAAAAAACGAACATTTTATTATTTGTCAGGAGGGAGAAAGAATTGTGCGAACCTTTCTAATTAACCCGCAACCTCGTAAAACCTACATTCGGGTGGTAGATTTCGTATTCTCTCATCTGTTTATTCTCTTCTCTACTGGAGTCATCTTCATTGGATTGACACAAAATTTAACTACACTTGATGGATCATATTCCCGTTTGATACTTGTCATAGGTTTATTGATGTGGGTCAATGGATTGAAAGATTCTTTGTTCTACCAAAAGCGAGAAGGGAAGGATACTGTTGGAGCTGAAGAGATTCTCCCTCTCCTCTTCATTGGAATTCTCCTGATCTCATTCATCATTCTTTACCTATAATTTATGTCGAATAAATTTTGTTTAATTCTTCAATAGATAGACGGGCACTTCTGTCCTTGTAAAATGAAATGAGGACAATAAATAGCGCAACACCAGTGATGATTGACCAGAGAAGAAAACTAGCATGCAATGTGCCAAACAGAGGAGCAAAGATCAAGAGATTTACAGTTGCAAAGTAGATCATCCCAAGTTTGAATTTGTGAATCTCCTTCAAGAGCATCTCTTCATTACAGAGAGGGCAATAGAGGTATTTATGTGTACTCAACTCATTGAATCTCTGATCCTGATATTCCCTAATATCACTGGTGCAGATAGCTCTCTCGCACCTCTCACACTGGTACAAAGCCTCGACATCTGGATGAAAAAAGCAATTCAACAATCAGGAAGTGAAATTCATATCCTAATAAGTTTCACTCAGTGGATTCGTACTGTCCCTCATCCATTCAATATCAAGTATAAAATGAATTAATACTTATTAATTCGAATTACTCTAATCGAAGATACATAATAAATCCAAAAGTTACTGGAATGAAAAGTTGTCCCTTATAGTTTCCATTAAGTGTTCTCAATAGAATATCTTAGTCTAATCAAACGATCGTACAACAATAGTTAATTACCATACTTGCTAAACTATATGATGGAGAGACAGAGTCTGATGAATACAGAGCATACAGTTGCGATGAAATGTTCAAGAATTGGCTCAGAAATGAATGAAATTCAAGTGCACACACCTCTATATTTCCCTGCATCAATTTTTTCTATTTTAAGAAATTCATGGCTTTGGCATGCTAAACTAATAATGGAGAGGTTTAGTAAAGGAGTTGAAATCAATGAGTAAGCTTAGGAGATCAAGAAACTGCATTGGTTTAGGAAAATACAGAATCTGTACAAAATTATCTGAAGCTCTTCTCAGGAAATTAGAAGCCCATTGCAATCATTTCCAGAAAATTGAAGGTAAGAAGATATTCTTCAAAGGTGAAACAAGTGACTTCCAATGTACTGGAGTATATCCAGGGGAGAAAATCACCTTGGTTGTTAAAAATCGGAAGAATGAGAAAGCTATTCTTGAATCATTCATTATTCTCATAGAAGGTAAGTAATATGGGTGATGAATTAGTAAAAATGTATGAGAAGATCCGAGAGGATTATGGTGAAATCGGAATGTTTAGACTGATCGTCAAGACAAGAATTTCACGTGATTTTGCAATGGATTTGGAAGACAGTGAGCAGAACATTGCTACCGTCCAAAAAGCCATTAAGGGCCTAGGGTTCGCATATACCAAAGGTGAGGAGAGAAAAACTAGGAGGGGATTTCTCTCAAGGTTCTTTAGGAGGAACAAGAAATGACTGAATTTAATTTGAATCTATTAGATGGAAGTATTAAAATTGGAGGAAAACGTTCTGTTTTCCACTGCAATCACTACAACTCTTTTCTTCAGAAAGTGATATGTGACACCTTTGGAATTGAGGGGAAGCAAATGCAAATTAATGTAAGTAAAGAGATCAATAAAGAGATACTCCTCAAACTAAAATCCGAAACACCGGACAATGATTTCAAGGAAATTGCAACAGAAACATTTAGAGCATTAGCACTCGGTCTTCTGGATATCACAGACATAGGGAGTGGAAGAGCAGTTGTAAAAAACTCTCACTATGGATTAGGAATTTTCTATAAATTCGGGAAGCAGAGTTCAGGTATATGCCTTTATGCTGCTGGATTTATTCTTGCAGTAAAAGAAATTTTAGATGGAGTGGAACTTGATGCATCCGATATAACAGAGACCACCTGTATCGCTATGACAGATGACGTGGGAGGAGTATGTGAATTTGAGGTGAAATTATGAATCAGAATGAAATTACTCAGAAAATTAAAGATGTCGAAGTAAATTCGGATGAGAATGGATTAATATCTGCATTTGGGGTTCAGCTGACCAAAATTTTTGGAGATTACTACCTCAAAATCTCAGAGGAATTCGAGAGAAAATTTGCAGGAGAAGTTAATGATCCTTCAGTCAGAGAAGCTGCACATAAATTACTAATTGAAGCAGGTCATGTCTGTGGATTCAACACATTTGGAGGAGTGATGGAATCTGATCTTTGGGATGGAATTGTTCTTCCTGAAATTGAGAAGAAGGAAGACTGGGTCGTGGGTATGGTTGGAATCATTAACCTCTTTGGTTGGGGAGTCTACACGATAGAGGAATTATCATCAGAGAAGCTCATACTCAAGATTGAGAATTCATATGAAGGAGATGCCTACAATCGAATCTACACGGATAAGGCACTCACACCTAAGTGCTTCTTAGCAGTTGGAGCAAGCATATCCCTTATGAGTCTGGTTTTTCATGCAGATATCTCACAAAAACCAGATTTGGATGATCTTCTCTACCAAGAGCTCTTCCTTCATAAGAAGAAATTCAAGGGGAGAGAGACCTCATGCATAGCAATGGGAGATTCACATTGTACTGTGGAGATTAGTCTCAATTCCTAATTCTCACACAGACAACTTTGTATAGTACCAGACAACAATTCAAAATATAATCCTATGAGCAGACTTTCTGGTTACCGCAATTATCCAAGAACAAGATTTCAAGGAAGTAAAAGTAGACTTTTACCTTGGATGGATTCAATACTGAATAATCTGCAATTTGACGAGGTTCTTGATGCATTTTCAGGAAGTGGAGTTGTCTCTTACTACTTCAAAGCAATGGGAAAAACGGTGACCTCGAACGATCTCCTGAAATCCAGTTACATTACCTCTAAAGCAATGATAGAGAATAATTTTACAGTAATTTCCTCGCACCTTCTGTCAGAAATACTTGAACTTCCCAACTATAATTCTCATGACCATGTCATAGAGGATAACTACAGTGGGTTTTATTATACTGATGCAGAGAACATATGGCTGGATGCTGTTATTTCAAATATCAGATCTGTAAGTGATGAATACGCTCAGGCAATCTTGTACTGGGCACTCTTTCAGTCATGTATCATCAAGCGTCCCTATAATCTCTTCCATAGAAAAAATCTATACATGCGTCTGGACGATGTTCCGAGAAGTTTTGGCAATAAGACGGCATGGGATAGACCATTTACCACCCACTTTAAGCAATTTGTAGATGAGGCAAATCGAGCCATAATCGACAATGGAAGAGAGAATAAAGCCTTAAATTATGATGTATCTGATATTCCTGATGAGAATTTTGACCTAGTGTACATAGATCCACCTTACATGAAACAGAAGAAGAATATGAGTGGGAATGACTACCAGAACTACTACCACTTCTTGGAAGGTATCCTTGACTATACCAATTGGCGAAAATATATCCAGCATAAACTCAAACACAATCCGTACACACACGATAAATCAAGATGGATATCGCCAAAATTGATTGAACAAGAATTTGAAAGGCTAATCGAACGATTTCAAGACAGTACCTTAGTAATCTCCTACAATATGGAAGGATTTCCAGCACCAAGTAGGTTGGAGGACATACTTAAAAATCACTCAAAAGAAGTGAGAACCTACTACAATGACATTAAATATGCTTTGAAGAAGAAGAACAACACTGAGATTCTTATTGTCGCAAAATAGTTAGGTTCAAACTGGAAAATTCATTGTTCAAAGTTTGTGATGAGAAGATGCTCTGCACCTCGGTTATTCCTTCCTCTTACATTATAGGAATATGTCTTCTCATAATCAGAAATAACAATATCAGGATTTTCTTTCTGCATTTCTTTGTACAAACTGTGGATGTAATCCGTCTTCCCTATGATCATAATATTTTGCGAAGGTAGGTCTTTAAAGATCTCTGCTAACCTCTTGTGATGATCCTTAGTAAAGGGGTCCATCCCATAATCCTTAAAATCAGAGTCATATGGCGGGTCGAAGAAGATGAGATCATTCTCTTTTGGATCTACCAGCTTCAAGAAGGTATCAAAACTTTGATTGTGAAAATCTGTATTTTGGAGTAACTTCCCTACATCTGGTGAGAGTGCATAGTCAACCTTTCGTTCGAAAGATTTTTTGTTGTATGCGTTTCCCCCATAAGGGATATTGAACTTACCTGAGCTACTGAATCTGAACATTGATCCATAACAAAACTCCCGTATGAAATAGAATCTTGCCAGTTTCTCCGTTGCACACTCAACTGGGGTATCTCTAAGCATGGTGTAGTATGCTGACTTGATGGAATTCTCAAGATGATCTTGGTATGACCAATTATCCGTCATCTTTCGGTCATGAGCTCGTTCTAATCTAGAAATCCTTAGAGCTTTGGACAGAAGAGAAGTGAATAGATACGAGACGTATTCTTCAGAACCCATGGTAGATAGTTCAAAATTAATGGATGCCAATTTTTCTTTTATGTAATAGAATTTCTTAGTGAGAGATCGTATGGTTATTTCATTGAGATCGGTCTTCTGGAGATCGTTCCGAATCTCCTCAAATTCATTGATCAGAAGGTCTGATTTAGGCTTTAAGATATTCCAGTCTGATGCAATTTTGTAGAGACTTGAAATCAGGTTCTCATCCTTCGTTTGGAGGTGTCTGTAAAGATCTATGAGATTTGAATTAATGTCATTCACAACATTCTTTTCATTCTCTAGAGAAAAATAAACTGCCCCTCCACCTAAAAATGGTTCGATGAATCTATCAAATTTATTGTGGAGATAAGGACGAATCTTTTCCAACTCTCGTGACTTACCACCAGGCCATTTAATGAGAGGCTTCATACACTTGAATTCTATAAATTGTTCTAAACTTTTTGAAATTTACTCCTCTCGAAGCACCCTTTTGAGAATCTTACCTGTAGCGTTCATCGGTAATTGATCCTTAAAGAAAATCTTACGGGGATACTTGTAATCCGCCATATTCGCCTTGCTCCAAGTTACCAACTCTTCTTCTGATGCAGTCTGCCCCTCTTTCATTACTACATACGCAGTAACTTCCTCACCATACTTGTCGTCAGGCATACCTACAACAGCAACAAGCGAGATCTTGTCATTCCTGAGCATCAATTCTTCAACCTCTCTTGGATAGACATTATATCCACCACGGATGATCATATCTTTGAGTCGGTCTACAATATAGAAATAGCCATTTTCATCCATTTTCCCCATATCACCGCTGTGGAACCAGTTATTCCTCAGAGCCTCAGCATTAGCTTCTGGTTTATTGTAGTATCCCTTCATGATATTGGGACCTCGGATGAGAATCTCTCCTATCTCACCAGGGGGAACTGGGTTGTCATTTTCATCAGCAACGATCATCTCAACACCTTGGATTGGAACACCAATTGATCCTGGAATTTTCTTCATACCTTTTCTCGAGAAACTAGCAACAGGTGAGGTTTCGGATAACCCATAACCTTCGAGGATTGTAACATTGTACTTCTCCTCGAATTGCTTCATTATCTCTACGGGCATTGCAGATCCACCAGATGCGCCAAGTCGTAAATTACTTGAAATTTTAGCTAGATCATAATCTCCAGCATTAGGGAAATTGAGGAGAGCCCAGTACATGGTCGGAACTCCAGCAAAGATAGTTACATTATGCTCTTGGAATCCTGCGAGAACAGCAGCTGGATCAAATTTGGGGATGATGACAATTGAGGCACCACCGAGGAAACCTGTATTCATCTGGGTCGTCTGTCCAAAGGAGTGGAAGAGTGGAAGAGTGATAAGATGCACATCATCAGATGTCTGATTGAAAAGCCACTGGGTCGTTTGTGCATTGGAGTACATATTATTATGAGTGAGCTCTGCACCTTTCGCTCTTCCAGTTGTACCTGAAGTATAAAGAATGACAGCAGTATCATTTGGTTCTGTATATGCAGAGAGGAATGAGGGACTCTGATCTTTCTTGAGTTCATCAAAAGTCTGTGTATTAGGTATAGGATTATCAACACCAGGAGGAGTAATTATCCAAAATTTCTCGCAGCTAGGAGTTGCAGAAAATGCTGCATAACCCTCCTGTGCCATTGGAAGATCAGGAGTTCCAATGAAGCAGATGTATGCTTTCGCTTCTGAATCCTCGAGATGGTACTGGATCTCATGCCTCTTTAGGAGGACATTCAATGGAACAACAGATGCTCCTGTCTTAAGAATACCAAAATACGCCATTGGGAAGTAGGGTAGGTTGAGACACGAAAGGGCCACTCTATCACCTTTACCGATACCATTTGCTTTCAGACCATTAGCTACTTGATTTACTACGGCATTCACCTGCTTGTAAGTATACTTCTGATCGGCATAAATCACTGCCACTTTATCAGGGTAAGAATACGCACTGTTTTCGAGAACAGATGCTAAGTTCAATTTCGTTGCGGAACTCATAGATGTGTGTTTTCGTATGAAATTATAATTCTTTCGTACTTAATTCCAAAATAATAGGAAATTTCCGGATTAATCCATCTATGTTACACATCAGTAGAATTTTCTCTCATCTTCAGTAGAATCTCCACAGGAAGAGCAGAATGAATCTTCAAGAGACAAAGGTGATCCACACTGAAAACAGACGACCTCTACATTTGACTTTTTCTTGAACCGATTAGACATCGTAATGGGCTGGGATCTGATAGGTGCCTGCTTTTGAGATTGAAGAGAATTGAGAAAACTCGTCTGCTTATTCTTTGCTTGAGAGATTTTAGAAGGTCCAATGACGAATAATGCTATTGCGATTAAGACAGCGATAAAGATGAATAATGCAAAGAAGCCTGATATCTCAAACATACCCAAAAAGTTAGGGAGAATGAATATGAATATAATTCCGATAAAAATCACACCTCCCACCATACTCGATTGGGCATCTTTGATTTGGGTATCAGAATAGCAGACGGGGCAGTACTCATATGTCTCGACATATGTGTTGTCACCATTTTGTCGTCTCTTCCTGTAAATGTTCTTATCTAGCACGCAGATAGGTCTACCACATCTTTCACACTTGGTAACTGCTTCTGAATTAGGATGATATGCACATTGTACCACAACTAGTAATGAGGTCGTGTATTGATAAACATATTTATTTTTCATCACATTCGTGAGAAGTTTGTGAGAATTATGTTTGATAATTGACAGAGCATTCCATTTTTCGCAATCGTTGGAAGTGATGTAAGAGTTGGACAGAAAGTTTATTGACAATTCCTATTGACACAATTCTTTTCCACAGAGATCCAAAGGGAAATTGTCCACTGAGTTCAGCGATTGCCTCACCTTCCGAAGTCCATTGTCCATCCACCACCATATGGAAACTTCTCCAGTACTCATCAGCACCAAGTACTCTTAATCCTTCGTTTCCACTTCCTGATGCCATACTCACAACTTTGAGCTGTGGTCGGAGCCTCCCCATGATATGAGCAAATTGTGTACATACTGAACAATCCTCATCAAAGTAGAGAGTAGACATATCACAGTTTCTTTCTTTTCCAAATATAAAATATCAGACATCAACAATGAACTAAGAAACTTTTAAGTCTAAGTTGAGAATCCATCGGTATGAAGTTCGAGCTTTATGCAGTAACTCTTGTCTTTGGTGCATTAGGCACTGTAATAGGAGCACTCCTGGTGGATCAGATTCAGATATCATCCCTCGGAAGCCTGACAGGGAATCAAATTGTTATCCTGATGCAAACTATTCTCTGGTTTTTGGTTGCAGTAGGTACTTGGTTTGGTGCAAAAAGAATAGAGGGAGACCCATTTGGTATCTTTTCAATTAATTTCTTCCTTACATGGATATCATGTAACATTGGAGTAATCATTGGGGCATTGATACAATACATGATTAATGGATCTACTATCACCCTCACGATGGATCTCCTCACCAATTCCTTTTTCATATACCTACCTCTCACCCTAGCACCAACAGCAACAGCCACACTCGGATACAAAGAGAAGAACTCTTGAACAAATATAGAAGAAGTTTTGACATCAGTTGATTAAATCCTGCGCAGAATATGATAAAACAGAAAAAGACTTTCAGACAAAGGTATCCCACTTTTGAATTCAAACCAGAGTTTCCCTACTAATTGAGATCGGATTTTATAGAAGGAAGAAATTGTATTGAAAACAGATTCCTAGTGTTAGTTGACCTCAAAGATTGTATTTACCCCGTACTTCTTCCAGATTTTTGAATGTCAGGATATCCCCATAGATATTCACCGCGAATATTCCAAGTTTAGTTGCTTCCGCTACAACCTCGGGCGACATGTTCAAAGAGGAGAATATGGGAATTATCTTCATCCCACTGAACTCCTCAAAAAGAATCTCAAATTTGGTTTTCATGAATTCATCGAATTTGTGCAGATAATCCAAGCTGGGTGTAGATTTTGTTTCATTGATAAATGCGATATCTCCATAAATGAAGTACGCATCAATCTCCCCGCGAATGCCCTGCTTTTTGAGAGTCCTTCGAATTCTAATCCCCATTGATCTGGGTTCATCCAGTGAGAACTCCTTGCTGAGAACAATTGGTAAATTAGGATAGATGAGATCTTCCACAATCGTACCCATTTTATTCGCAAGTTCTCCCCATCGCCTATTCATGTCATCTCTGAACTTTTCTCCTTCCTCTCTGGACTTTCTGCTATCCTCTCTGAACTTTTCTCCTTCCTCTCTGGACTTTCTGCTATCCTCTCTGAACTTTTCTCCTTCCTGTATGTATTTCCTCATCTCATCTTTGAATTCTTTCATCTCCTCACTAAGACTCTGAACACTCAACTCTGTCAATTTGTGAAGCTCCGCTAGCTCTCTGATTGTGTCCTCTAGTGATTTCACTCGTTTCTCGACCTGAGCCACACTACTACTAGCATGATTGAACTATATAACTGTTCTTGGATCTCCAAAATTAAGATATTTGAAAAAATGAAGCTCTAATCATGAATTAACGGTAATGGTTCAATTCGTGAGTTCGCCCTCTCAATTGATTTGCAGATATACGAAGTCCCAGCATTTCATAATATCTGAAAGAACAGATGTTAAGCTGGAGAAAACAGTCTAAAATTATAAAGTATGTAAAGGTTTTCAGGGTGTTATTTTAGTATCCCATATGGAACCGGCAATTATTGTGCATGGAGGAGCGTGGGCTATTCCAGAGAAATATTCAAAGACGAGTATAGAAGGAGTGGAAATGGCAGTACAATCGGGTTATGACATCCTCTCCAATGGGGGAAATGCTTTGGATGCTGTTGAAAATGCCGTAATATCATTGGAAGACAATCCAGTCTTTGATGCAGGAAAGGGTAGTGTTCTCACAGCAGATCAAACTATTGAGATGGATGCGATAATAATAGATGGAGATACCTTGAATTTCGGTGCAGTCGCTGGAATTTCAAATTTTACGCATCCTGTATCGATAGCTCGGACGATACTAGAGAGATCAGATCATGTGTTCTTCACAGGAGAAGGTGCGGAACGATTTGCAGCTGATTCTGGTTTGTCAATGATTGATCCCACAATTTTAATTACAGAGGAAGCAATAGAGGAATTTAGGAAGTTTAACAATTATAATGAAGGGGTTGCCAAGAATTTCAAAGGGCATGATACAGTTGGTGCAGTCGCAATAGATTTAATGGGAAAAATAGCCGTAGCTACATCCACAGGAGGTATAACAGGCAAGAGAGTGGGAAGAGTCGGAGACTCTCCAATTATTGGGTCTGGTGCAGTTGCTGATTCCCACATTGGAGGGGTTTCTACAACAGGGCACGGGGAGTCTATTCTCAAAGTACAATTAGCAAAATCAGTACTTGTGAATATTGAGAGGGGCTATGATGTCATTACTGCTTGTCAAGATGCAGTTGAGATGATGAGAATACGAGTAGGTGGATCTGGAGGAGTGATTGCAATAGACAGTAGAGGTAATATTGCCAAGGCATTCTCCACATCCAGAATGGTTTGGTCAAAAATAGACTCAGGTGGAATGAAGAGTGGGATTGACGGATAATGCATTACTCAGGGCTGAGTCAATTCTCTCGAAGTAACCAGGATATTCTTGTGTCGTGAAATGATTTCCTTTTTCCAGTGAAATCGGAACCAGCAGTGGATTTTTCACTTTAATCATTTCCTCGAATTCAGAGTAGCTTACCACATGATCACCAACTGTATGGACAAGAATGTAAGGGACATGTATATTTTCAAGCTGATACGATGGATTGAAAATGCTCAAATCCGGAATATTTTTCAGACGGTGACCCTTGGGTAGTGTGGAAAGAAATACCTTTCTCATCATCCACAAGAAGCTCCTAGATATGAAATTAGGGAGTGGGCTGGAATTCAGGTATCTCTTAATTATGTATTGACTATCAGAGAATATCCCCTCTATAACAAGTGTATCGATTTTCCTAATAAGGCCAGTTCCCACACCAATTGTAGATCCTACACCACCCAAACTGTGTCCCCACAGCACAACTTTGTTGACTTCATATTTTGAGATCATCCATTTCCTCGCGGTCTCTACACTATCTGCCATATTCACCAATGAGATTATATCACAATAGTCAGACTCACCATGGGAGACACCATCCACCCCAATAACAAGAAAACCTTGAGACAGGTAATGTCGTATATGATCTTTGAAGTAACCCATCGAGGACTCCCAGCCATGAATAAAGAGAATTGCATTTCCATTTTTTGTCTCTGGCACCCAAGAGCGAACTTTGACTGAAACTCCTTTCCCTCCCCTTTTTTCATCGTATGTCTCTATTGAAATCATATCCTCTGCATCTACTCCTAGGGGAATCTCACCTCTGAGAAATGGGGGATTATGTGGGTGATAAAACTGCTTTGTAGTCCTATAGATTTGGTAAATTGCGAGCAATATAAGAACAGGAATTACGAGTAATAGGTACAAGTACATTGAGTTAGAGTGAATATCAGGCACTTAAAATATAAGATTGACTACCTTTAGATAGGGAACAGATAAATACTTAGACTCAATGAACCCCATGTGAAACTAGAGAAAGATAAATTGGAGAGACTCAAAAAAGCTATGGAGAGCATACTTGAGAAAGCCAAGGAGGATGGGAGGGTTACAGAAGATGAGCAGGCCATAATTGATACTCTAGAAAAGTCCATCGACGAATTTGAAAAATACCTTGAAGTTGCACTAGAAGATGGAGTTATAGATGAAGTTGAGAGGGAGAAATTGCACAACTTAGAAGAAGAGATAATGTCTGGAAGCTACTTTGAGGCAATGAAGGATGAGAAAATTACTATGGACGAGATTCTTTTGCTCAGAACACTCTACCACGTGGCTTATCCAACAGCAGATACAACATGGTTGGAAGAAGATCTTGTAGACGAGTAATCACTTCACTCCCGTCATGTTAAGCAATGAAATAATCTCATCACGTTGTTTATACAAGCCATAGTAAAAGAAATTTTCTGCAGTGGGATCCTGTAAATCGACAATTTCTAAAAACCTATGCTCTTTAATTTCCACAATATCGTAGCTGATTTCGTCCAACTGAAATTCAGAGACCCATCCGTCATTACCATAAATAATAAGCCGGTCTTGTGTCACAAGGAACGCTTCATCATTAGAGACCCCAGATCCAAGGATAATGTCTTCTTGGTAAAGTCTGGAGAGAATCTCTCGGTAGCGGTAATGCATACTACTATACTTTCTTTGGACCAGAAGCCTTGAGGAAGATGGCAATACCGACAACAGCAATCAATCCGAGCTGGAAGAGCTGATTTCCAAAAAGATTTCCCAAGACAGAACCTGGACTCGCTGAAGTGGTTGAAGAAAATGTAGAGATTGATGAAACATCATTGGCAATCTGATCCAGCACAGATTGAAATGTAGCGTAAGGTTGATCGCCAACCCATCTCTGAACCTCCTTTCCAGCAGCATCGAAGATAATGGTGGTCGGTGTCCCAGTGACTCCAAACATACTTCCAAAGTTGTAATCAAGAGCAGTAATCCAAGA
>Ga0114931_10004733_pt1 | contig 16928 bp, 17 predicted proteins | sample 2SBtaG_FD_89579 | JGI IMG/M metagenome (GOLD analysis project Ga0114931, IMG submission 89579) | Deep subsurface microbial communities from Kolumbo volcano to uncover new lineages of life (NeLLi) - 2SBTROV14_V59a metaG | ecosystem: Environmental > Aquatic > Marine > Volcanic | place: Kolumbo...
CCTCACCTTCCAGTCCGAGCGCTGGCCGGGCGAGGTTCACGTCACCGTCGGCACCCTCGACGAGCCGGCCGCCTTCGCGCCCACGGCCCATGTCCATTACGCCGAGCGCCTGCCCTGGCTGCATATCGCCGACGAGGCCCGGCGCTTCGCCGGCTCGGGAACGGGCGCGTCATGAGCGCCGCCGGCGTCAGCGAGGGCGGCTGTTTCTGCGGCGCCATCCGCTACCGCGCCGTTGAGCGCCCGATCGGCGTCACCCATTGCCATTGCACCCAGTGCCGGCGCCACGGCGGCGGTGCGTTCCAGACCTGGGTCTCGTTCGAGGGCGGGGTGACCTTCACCAAGGGCGCGCCGAGGGTCTATCGCTCGTCGGACAGGGCCGAACGCGGCCATTGCCCGACCTGCGGCACGCCGTTGATCTTCCGCTACGTCGACCAGGCGCCGCGCATCAGCGTTTCCGTCGGCAGCCTGGACACGCCCGAGACGGTGGTGGCGACCCGCCATTACTGGACCAGCGAAACCCTGCCCTGGCTGCGCCTCGACGACTACCTTCCCCGCCGCCGGCGCCAATAGCCCGGCCTATCCGCCCGCGCCTTCCCGCGCCGCCGCGGCCAAAAGCCAGTCGCGGAAGGCGACGAAGCGCGGCTGGGCGGCGATCGCTGGCGGGTAGACCAGATAGAAGGCGTCGGTGGCGGCGAAGGTGACGGCGAAGGGCGCCACCAGCCAGCCGTCCTCCAAATCGTCCTTGACGAAGGCATGGGGGGCGATGGCGAGGCCCAGGCCGGCGCCGGCGGCGGTCAAGGCCAGCGAGGTCGAATCGAAGGTCGGGCCGCGTTCGGGATCGACGCCCTCGACCCCGGCCGCGCGCAGCCACAGGCGCCAATCGGCCAAGTCGGTGGCCGCGTGCAAAAGCGTGTGGTGGACCAGATCGGCGGGCCGGTCGAGCGGTGCCGGCCCCTTGAGCAGCGACGGCCCGCAGACCGGGATCATGTCGTAGGCGAACAAGCGCTCGGCCTTGAGCCCGGCCCAGTCGCCGCGCCCGTAGCGGATACCGATATCGATGTCCTCGCGGGCCAGGTCGATCTCGCGCAGGGTGGTGTCGAGACGGACCTCGACATCGGGGTGGTGGCGCTGGAAGTCGCCCAGTCTGGGGATCAGCCAGAACATGGCGAAGGCCGGTTGCAGGGTGAGGGTCAGGGGTCCCAGGCTGTCGCGCGAGAACAGGCGTTCGCCGCCCTCGGCGAGCAGGTCGAAGGCGGCGCGGACGATCGGCGCGTAAGCGGCCCCTGCCTCGGTCGGAACCACTTGGCGACCGACGCGGTGAAACAGCGCCGCGCCAAGGCTGTCCTCGAGCCCGCGAATCCGGTGGCTGATGGCGCCCTGGGTGAGATTGAGCTCGGCCGCCGCGCGGGTGAAGCTCCGGTGTCGACAGGCCGCCTCAAAGGCGCGAAGCGCATTGAGCGGGGGGATGCGATGGGTCATATATTCATTAAATTGTCTCAACTATCGAATGAAACAATATCGTTTGTCGCCGATCGAGGGAAGCCTTATTCTTGAAACATGAAAGGCCATTAGTCGTCACGGATCGACCGCGAAGACGGAATTGGTGAGGTGAAGCATGATGAAGATTAATATTATCACTTGGCCCGCGCGCTTCGATCGGCGCCCCCCGCCGATGGCGGCGCATCGCGCCACCGACCCGAAGCGGCGCGCGGCCGATAGCCGGCGTCACGTCGTCTCCACCAGCTTGCTCGAAACCATCGTTCGGGCCACCCGGGGCCTGGTGTAACCGCCCGCCGTCGGTGGAACGGGCGGTATTACGTCCCTATCAAGCGCGCTTGAACGGCGCCCCCAGCGGGGTCAGACGCAATCCCTCGCGCAGCCGACGATAGGCGTATTTCGAGGGATCGGCCTAGTTGGGACCGGGCGCGGCGACGACCAGGACTTCGGCGGCGATGTCCTGGAAGTCGGCCCGGAAATGGACCGAGCTCTTGAGGGCCAGGATGCGCTGCTCGGCCGGCTCGACGCCGAGATGGCGGAAGATCGATTGGTCGGCGGCCTGGAGCTTGCGGCTGGAGACGATCGCCCGCACCCCGGGCGCCGCGACGCTGCGTAACAGGGCCATCGGCCCGAGCTGCATGCGCGCGCCGCGCCACATCGGCCCGGTGCCGGTGAAGCGGCCATCGCCCAGGCGCTCGACGATCATCTCGCCAGTGAAGGGGACATGGCCGGCAAGCCCGGACTTGGCGCCGAGGCGCGGCGAAAGCCTCGCCCCCTCGCCCGCCGCCTGGGCCTGGGCCGCGCTTTCGGCATCGTTGATCAGCGCCACCACCGCACCCTCGGCGCCTTGGCGGACCAGCTCATCGAGCAGCCAGACGGTATCCGAATTGGACCCGGCGCCGGGGTTGTCCTGGGTGTCGGCGAGCACCACCGGGCCGGCGAGACGATTGGCCCGCGCCCGGCGCACCGCTTCCTCGGGGTCGTGGAGGTCGAGCCGGAACGTCGCCTCGCGGGCGACGATGTCGTCGTAAAGCGCGGTCAGCGCCGCCTCGGCCGCCGCCGGTTCCCAGCCGTGAACGGTGATCGCCGGGCCGCATTCGGCAATGTCGGCGGGCGGAAAGCCGGGCGTGAAGGAGAGCCCGGCGATGGCCTCGGTCTCCAACGCCGCGAGATGCGCGTAGACCGAGCGCATCGGCTCGAACAGGGTGCATTGGGCGGTCACCGGGATCATGAACGGAAGCTTCCTGAACCGCGTCACCGGCGTCCGCCCGCGCGCGCCGATGTCGTGGACCAGCCGCGCCGCGCGCGCGCCGGTGGCCGCCATGTCGACATGGGGATAGCTGCGATAGGCAACCAGAGCCGATGCGAGCATGGCCATCGCCCGGGTGACATTGGCGTGCAGATCGAGCGAGACAACCACCGCCACGTCATCGCCGACCACCGCCCGCGCGCGGCGCAGGATCTCGCCCTCGCCGTCCTCGTGATCCTCGCTCACCATCGCGCCATGCAGATCGAGATAGACCGCGTCGATGCGCCCCGCCCGCGCGAGGTCGTCGCACAGCCCGGCGGTGATGCGCTCGAAGGCATCGCGGGTGACCTCGGCCGAGGGCGAGGCCGAGCACCACGAGAGGGGATGAAGCGCGTGACCGGCGCCGCGCGCCGCCTCGATGAAGCCCGCGATCGGCAAGTTGATGCCGGCCACCGCGTCGAACAGCTCGGGCCCACGCACCAGCCCCGGCCAGGCGTCGGGCTGGGCGAAGGCATCGAAACCGGCCTTGCTCGGCGCGAAGGTGTTGGTTTCGTGCTGAAAGCCGCCGACGGCGATACGCATGAACCGGACCGCGCTCAGGCCGCGGGCTTGGCGCCGCCGAGACAGGGCGGCGAGGCGGCCGCGCGCCCTTCCCTCGCCGCCCATTCTTCGGGCGTGAAGGTTTGCAGGGCGAGCGCATGGATGCCCGCGCGCAGCTCGTCGGCGAGAAGATGGTTGAGCAGCCGATGGCGATCGAGGCGCGGCCGCCCGGCGAAGGCGTCGGCGACCACGACCAGCTTGAAATGCATTTCCGAGCCCGGCGGCACGTTGTGTTTATGGCTTTCGTTGACGACTTCGAGATGGGTCGGCGACAACGCCGCCCCGACCTTGGCCTCGATAGTATCCCGCAGACCGCTCATTCCCCGACCTCCCGCCCGTTGGCTCGATCCCACTTCCCCAAGATGGCGCGCGCGACGACCGTTGAAAAGGGCCTTGGGATAGACGTCACTCGAAGTTGTCGAACAGGACATCGATATTGGCGCTATCGGGCTCGCGCCCGCGATTGAGCGCGACCGCGCGATCCTGCTTATAGAGGCTGCGCACGGCGGCGTAAAAATCGATCGAGTTCTGGCGCAGATCGTCGATCGGCTGGATCAAGGTTTCGCGCTTGGTGATGCCGTCGGTGGCGGTGATCGCGACCGATTCATAGGGCGCGAGGAAGTAGGACCACGGATTGAAAAAACCGTCGACCCCGAACCCGATCGCATCACGCACCGTGCTCGGCCCCAACGCCGGCAGCATCACATAGGGGCCGTCGCCGACGCCATAGACATAAAGCGTCTGCCCGAAGTCGGCGGGGTGATCGCCGAGCCCAAATTCGCTCGCCGGATCGAACAGTCCGGCCAAGCCGATGGTGGTGTTGACCAGGAAGCGACCGGTGGTGGTGGCGGCGTCCCGACCCTCGAGCTGTAAGAGATCGTTGGCGAGGATCACGGGCGAATTTAGGTTGGCGAAAAACCGCCGCACCGCGGCCTTGGCGCCATCGGGCACGATGGCGCCGTAAGCGACTGCGATCGGCCGAATGAGATAGGTATCGAGGGTATCGTTAAAGGCGAATATGGCGCGGTTCACCCCCTCCCAGGGATCGCCCTGATCGTTCCCGCCGGTTGTCGCCATGCCATCGCTCTCCGCCGGCGCGGCCGTTGACGCGGACGGCGCGGCCACCGGCGTGGACGGCGTGGCGGGAGTGGGATAGATGAGCTGCGCCGTCGATGACATCGGTGCGACCGGCTGGGCGGCGCCGGTCGCGGCGTCTATGGCCGGCGCGAAGCCCGGAAAAGCTCGGGTCGCGGCGGTGACGATCGCGTCGCGCGCCTCGGGCGCGGCGGCGACGGCGGCGGCGGCGATCTCGCCGGCGAGGCTGGGATGAGTGGCGATCGCCTCGACCACCACGGCGCCGAGCGCCGCGTCGCGGTGGCGGCGGTTCTGGCGCCGGACCGAAGCCGCGAGATGCGCGTTATCGAGACCGCCGATCAGGGCCGAGCCGCCATCGACCCGATCGCCCTCGGCCGCCGCCTGGATGCGCGCGATCACCGCCGCCGGTAAGGCGCCCAAGGCATCGTTGGGCGCGAGAACGGCCACGGCGGCGAGCATGACGCACAAGGAAAGAACACGACAGCGGAGGAAAACGCGATCCGCTCGCTTCTCCTCCCGGCCCTCATCCGGTCGACGCCCAGGGGGTCTTGTCGTCACGGTTCCGGCTGCGCCGCCGCCAGGCGCTCGGCCTCGGCGATCCGTGCCTCGGTCATCGACGCCTCGAGCGCGCTGGCCGCCGTGACGACGCGTTCGAGACCCTGGCGCGCGGCGCGCAGGGTCCAGACCAAAGCCTGGACAGGGTCCGCCGCGACCCCCTCGCCGCGCGCGTAGCGCTGGCCGAGCGCGGCCTGGGCCTTGGCGTAGCCGCTTATCGCCGCGCGCCGGAACCAGGCGACGGCGAGGGCCAGATCACGGTCGGCGCCGCGTCCATCGCGATAGGCCTTGCCGAGATTGTATTGAGCGCGGACGTCGCCCATATCGGCGGCGGCGCGGTAATGAGCCAAGGCCGCGACCGGGTCCGTGTCGACGCCCAGGCCATTGGCATACATCTTGCCGAGCGTGTATTCCGAGCGCGCCAGGCCACCGGCCGCCGCCCGCCGCAGCCAGGCGATGGCGGCGACGTAATCGCGCGGCACCCCATCCCCGGCGATGTAGCTTTTGGCCAGGTTGTGCTGGGCCGGCGCGAAGCCGCGTTCGGCCGCCATCAGCCACCAGTCGACGGCGGTGGCGGGGTCGCGGGCGACGCCCTTGCCTTGATCGTAGAGGATACCGAGATTGAACGCCGCCTCGACCGAGCCGAGATCGGCGAGCGCGCGCCATTCCTCGCGGGCGGTGGCGAAGTCGCCCCGCTGATAGGCGGCCCAGGCCGACGCGAGATCGGCCCGGGCGACGGTAGGCAAGGCCAGGGCGCCGATCAACGCGACCGCCGCCAGAACGCGGCCGAGGAGTCGGATCGGGGCGACCGTCATCCGCCGCTCCCGCCGGCCGACGCCGCCACGGCCGGCATCTTGCTGGTCCGCGCCCGCAGCGCCTCGACCAAACCATTCAGGCCGACACGACCGATGACCGAGGCGAACTCGGAGCGCTGGGTGATCGCCATGCTCACGCCCTCGACCATGACGTCGATGATGCGGATACGATCGCCGGTTACCCGGACCCGCCAATCGGCTTCGATCGGTGGCCCGCTGGGACGATCGATGCGGCTCTTCACGACCACGTCCTTATTGCCGGCCGGACGCTCCGAAACGAGGGTCAGGGTCTCGCCGTCATAGCCGCCAAAACGCGATGAATAGGTCGCGACGATAAAATCGCCGAAGGCCGACATATAGGCATCCCGTTGGCTGGGCGTCGCCGTCCGCCAATAGCGGCCGAGGACGAAACGAGCGATGAAGGGAATGTCGAAGCCCTGGTGCAAGAGGCGACGAAAGGAGGCTTCGCGATGCTCCAACGTCGAACCGGTGGTTCCGAGAACGCGGATCGCCTGGTCGCCGAGAGCGCGGATGAACGCCGACGCATCGCCCGTCCGGTAGGCCAAGGCGCCACTCGCCGCGACCGCCACCATGGCTGCCAGGACAAGACCCATACCGGCCCGTGCCATGCGCCGCCAAGAGCCGCGCCGGCGTCTCACTTCACCCCCCCCCCCAACACGTGAACCATGCCGTCTTGCTTTCCGTCTTATCGTGTATCGGCCGGGGTCGGGACCGAGTTCGCGACCAGGGTGACGGTCGACCTCCGGAATCGCGGCCCAGTCACGGTCACGGCGGCGCCGGTTGGGGTTAAACGCCGATGAATGCCTTGCCTTTTAAGCGATGGTGGTCGCTTCCTTGGCGATCTTGCGCTTGCCGGCCGAGCGCACCACGGTCATCGCCGGCCGAGAGGCCCGCAATCGCGGTAGGCTGTCGGGCAGCAAGGCGATCAAGGTCGTCAGGGAAGTGGCCACGAACAAGAGCGCCGCGAAAACGCTCAAGCCCCCGATGCTGTACATCGAAACAAACATCGACCAGCCCGAATCGGTGAATTGAATCGCCATCTTGATGAGCAGCGGAATGATCGCCGGCAACGGGATCAGGCCGACCCCGGCGTTCATCACCAGGGCCGGAATCTTGACGTCCCAGAAACTCCGCTCGCTGCCCAGACGGAGCGACTGTGTCTCGGCCTGAAACAGGGCCACGGTATTGACATAGGGCGCGATCAGGATGCCGAACAACAGCCAGAACCGAACCCCGCCCGGGAAATCGGGCAGATAGCCCTCCTCCCACGAGACGTAGAGCAGCAAGAACACCAGCACCATGTTCATGGCGATCGCCACCCGCCCGGCGAGAGGCCGCACGAAGACGGCGTGGTCGGTCTCGGCGCGGACGATTTCGGTCTCGGCCTCGGGCGGGCACCAGCGCGCGATCTCGTCGATCAGGCGACCGTTCCAGCTTTGCTTCAAGTAGCCGGTCTCGATATCGAAATAGCCCCGTCGCAAAATTTTCTGAAGCTGGAAGCAGGCCCGTTTGAAGGGATGGATACGGGCGATAATGGTCTTCGCGTCGCGCGGGACGACGATGATCCCGGTATAGCCGAGGACCGGTCGCTCCTCGATCCGCTCGATTTCGGACCAGGGAATGTGCACATCACCCAGATAAATATACCGGATGCCGGTGTGGTCGATGACCAGCCCGGGGATGCGATCGATCAACAACAGGAAGTTGACGTAATAAAAACCCAGCGCGCTGAACAGGAACGCCGTCACCAGATAGAGGATCAATAGCAGTTTGTTGAGCAGCAGCTTGTCGACGACCGGCACCGACGGCGCCAGATCGAACAGGCTCTGGACCATGTAGTTGGCCGCCAGGAGCGAGAGCACCGCGAGAAACCCATAGAGCGCCGCGAACCCGCCGAAGGTCGCTCTGTTATGGGAAATCTCGAGCTTGCTCATGTTGCCAAGCCTCAAACCTTCGCGACCACTACCAAGCCGAAAGAGTCATGGCCGACCCTTACGGAACCGACCTTACCGGCCACCATCCCGCCGTTCACCGACTCGTCGCACGCATAGCCAACATGGCTCCATAGCCACGTTCACTAAGATTAAGGGCGGTCACATGATTAAGGAGAGCCCCATCCACCGCCGGAACCGCGTCGCGGCAGTTTCAACGCCACGGCACGAAACGCCACGGTAATCATGAAACTCAACCATCAATATCACCCATGAACGACACCAAACGCCGAACACAGTCCACCCCTGAAGCCAAAGGCCTCATCGATACCGCACCCGACCGTTCAGTTAGAACAACCGGCCGCAGGTCAGCGACAAGCCGATACCCCCGCCGCCGATTTCGATCGGTATCGGCGGCGTTTCGGGGATTAGCGGGCCTTCAACTCCTTGGTCACGTCGGAGAACATCGTCGACAGTTCGTCGCCGAGCAGGCCGACCGCCGTGATGATGGCGATCGCGATGCCGGCCGCGATCAAACCGTATTCGATCGCCGTCGCGCCCCGCTTATCCGCCAGATACATGCGCAAGAATTGAATGATCATCGTTCACACTCCATAGAAAACGCCACGATACGCCATACAAGATCGGTGCGAATCATCACCGTTCACGAAATCGGATCGACATTCAAACGTCGACTGTGACTGGCCTCCGCACCTCGCATCTCAATTACGCCCTCCAAGATCCCGATTGCGCGGCATTTTTCGAAAATTCGCGCGATACAATCGTAGCCCGCCTCCATCCACCGCCGTTGATCGGCGTCACGTTCGTGGAGACATCACTAACGAAACATTACCACAAAACCGCCCACTATCCAACCGGTTCGAAACGGCAACAGCGCCTTCGTGGGCAGATTTTGGCGAGCAGATTCCGACGCGATCAGATTTCGGCGTAGACATGGGTCTCGGCGCCGGCGCCGGGATGGGTCACCGCGCCCTTGGCCGCCGGCCCCACGGTCTGGGCGTATTTCCACAGGGTCCCCGATTGGAAATCGGTCGCCCGAGGCGCCCACGCGCGGCGACGTTCCTTGAGTTCGCTGTCGGAAAGATCGACGTCGATCTCCCCCGCCACCGCGTCGATCACCACCGTGTCGCCATCGCGCAACAGCCCGATCGGCCCACCGACCGCGGCCTCGGGGCCGATATGACCGACGCAGAGCCCGCGCGTGCCGCCCGAAAAACGCCCATCGGTGATCAGCGCCACCCCATCGATGTCGAGTCCTGTCAGGGCGGCGGTGGTCGAGAGCATCTCGCGCATGCCGGGGCCGCCCTTGGGACCCTCGTAGCGGATGACGATGCAATCGCCGGCCTTGATCCGGCCGCCGACCACGGCGGCGAAGGCATCCTCCTCGCAATCGAAGCAGCGCGCCGGACCGCGATAGCGCTGGCGCTCCTCCGACATGTGGGCGACCTTGACGATCGCACCCTCGGGCGCGAGCCGGCCGCGCAATCCCACCACCCCGCCGGTCGGCGAGATCGGCGCGGTAACGCGATAGACCACCTTCTGGTCCTCGGGAAAGCGGGTCTCGGCCAGGTTCTCGGCGATCGTCTTGCCGCTCACGGTGAGCGCGTCGCCCGCAAGGTACCCGCCGTCGAGAAGCTCCTTCATCACCACCTGGACGCCGCCCGCCTCGTAGAGGTCCTTGGCGACGTAGCGCCCGCCCGGTTTGAGATCGGCGATCAGCGGCGTGCGTTTGAAGATGTCGGCGACGGCGTGGAGATCGAAATCGATGCCGACCTCGTTGGCGATCGCCGGCAAGTGGAGGGCGGCATTGGTCGAGCCCCCGGTCGCCGCGACCACGGTGGCCGCGTTCTCGAGCGCGGCGCGGGTGACGATGTCGCGCGGGCGGATGCCGAGCGACAACAGCCGCATCACCGCCTCGCCCGAGCGCTCGGCGTATTGATCGCGCGATTCATAGGGCGCCGGCGCGCCGGCCGATCCCGGCAGGGCGAGACCGATGGCTTCCGAGACGCAGGCCATGGTGTTGGCGGTGAACTGGCCGCCGCAGGAGCCGGCCGAGGGGCAGGCCACCGCTTCAAGGAGGTGCAGGTCGTCGCCGCTCATTCGCCCGGCGACGTGCAGGCCGACGCCTTCGAAGATGTCGACCACGGTCACGTCGCGCCCCTTGAAGCGCCCGGGCAGGATCGAGCCGCCATACATGAACACCGACGGCACGTTGAGCCGCACCATGACCATCATCAGCCCGGGCAGCGACTTGTCGCAGCCGGCCAGGCCGACGAGGGCGTCGTAGCAGTGGCCGCGCATGGTGAGTTCGACCGAATCGGCGATCACCTCGCGGCTGACCAGCGACGATTTCATGCCCGCGTGGCCCATGGCGATGCCGTCGGTGACGGTGATGGTGGTGAACTCGCGCGGGGTGCCGCCGGCGGCGCGCACGCCCCGCTTGACGATCTGCGCCTGGCGCGCGAGCGAGATGTTACAGGGCGCGGCCTCGTTCCAGGTGGTGACGACGCCGATCAGCGGCTGGTGGATTTCCGCCTCGGTCACCCCCATGGCGTAGAGATAGGAGCGGTGCGGCGCCCGCTCCGGCCCCTCGGTGACGTGACGGCTGGGCAGCTTGGATTTGTCGATGGTGTCGCTCATGAAAATGCTCTCCGGGCTGAACGCGGCAACGAAGCGTCGATCGCCGATAAGATAGTCCCCGACGACGACGCCCGGCAAGGCGCGCCTGTCGCTGTAGGGGCGCCGGGGCGACGGCTGAGGTCGCGGGGCGATTGCCCGAGCGCCGGCGGCATGGCATATAGCGCTCATGCAACTCGCCGAGCGCATGTCGCGGCTGGGAACCGAGACCGCCTTCGAGGTCTTGGCGCGGGCCAACGCGCTCGCCGCGCAAGGGCGCGACATCATCAACCTGGGCATCGGCCAGCCCGATTTCGCCACCCCGGCCAACATCGTCGAGGCCGGGCGCAAGGCGCTGGCCGACGGCCATCACGGCTACACCCCGGCCAACGGCATCCCCAAACTTCGCGAGGCGGTGGCCGCCGACATCGCCATGCGGCGCGGGGTGTCGGTCGACCCCGACCGGATCGTCATCGTCCCCGGCGGCAAGGTGACGATGTTCTTCGCGATCCTGATGTTCGGCGAGCCCGGGGTCGAGATCATGTACCCCAACCCCGGCTTCCCGATCTACCAATCGGTGATCGACTTCTCCGGCGCCCGGGCGGTGCCGATCGCGCTCGACGAGGCCAGCGGCTTTTCGTTCTCGGCCGACGCGGTGCTGGCGGCGATCACGCCGGCGACCCGGCTGATCATCCTCAACAGCCCGGCCAACCCGACCGGCGGGGTGACGGCCAAGGCCGAGATCGACCGCCTGGTCGCCGGGCTCGAGGCCCATCCCCACGTCGCCGTCTTGTCGGACGAGATCTACGCGCGCATGGTCTACGAGGGGCGCGAGCACGTCAGCCTGCTGGCCTACCCTTCGCTCCGCGATCGCCTGATCCTGCTCGACGGCTGGTCGAAGACCTACGCCATGACCGGCTGGCGGATCGGCTACGCGGTCTGGCCCGGGGACCTGGCCGAGCAGGCGACGCGCCTCGCCATCAACGACCATTCCTGCGTCAACGCCGCCGCCCAATACGCGGCCCTCGAGGCCCTGACCGGCCCGCAAGAAGCCGTCGCCGAGATGGTCGCCGCCTTCGACGCCCGCCGCCGCGTCATCCTCGACGCGCTCAACGCCATTCCCGGCTTTCGCTGCGTCCGCCCCTTGGGCGCCTTCTATGCCTTCCCCAATATCACCGGCACCGGCCTGTCGTCGCGCGCGCTCCAGGATCGGCTCTTGGAGCGGGCCGGGGTGGCGACGGTCTCGGGCACCAGCTTCGGCGCCTTGGGCGAAGGCTATCTGCGCTTCTCCTACGCCGCCGGCCTGGACAAAATCCGCGAAGCGATGGATCGAATTCGGACCTGTCTCGCCGAAACGGCGTGATGATGATTTAGGCGGTATGCCTAGTTTTTAGGCACACTGAGCGCATTTTAAGCAAAACCATTCCTGATCCAGGAGCGTCCCAAGGGCGTGACCGACCGGACAGGCGCCTCGCCCCCCGACCGACCCTTTGGCCGGTCGCGGCCAAAGGCAAGCATTTGTTCACCCGACGGCGCTATCACCGACTGGTTATTCGGGGGGCCACGGCCCCGGACGAGCGGGCCGTCGCGGGGTTGGCACGGTTTCTGCTTTACGTTTGACGACGACGCCGTCGCGCCCCGCGGCGGTCACGGGGAACAGCAGCAGGCTGATGCGATGAAAAAGATCGAGGCGATCATCAAGCCGTTCAAGCTCGACGAGGTGAAGGACGCCCTGCACGAGGTCGGGCTCCAGGGCCTGACGGTGATCGAGGCCAAGGGCTTCGGCCGCCAGAAGGGCCATACCGAGCTCTATCGCGGGGCCGAATACGTGGTCGATTTCCTGCCCAAGGTGAAGATCGAGATCGTCGTCGAGGACGCCCTTGTCGAGCGCGCCATCGAGGCCATCGTCGCGGCGGCGCGGACGGGCCGCATCGGCGACGGCAAGATATTCGTCACCCCGGTCGAGGAGGTGGTGCGCATCCGCACCGGCGAAAAGGGGGCCGACGCCATCTAAGCGCCCGCCCGGGGCCGCGATCGCGGTTCGGGGCGGCCATCAACCCGCAAGCCGCGCGACCACCGGCGCCGGTCCCGGCACATGGATACAGCCCAAGGATATGGAGGGGTAGCCAATGTCAAATGTGAGCGACGTTCTCAAGCTGATCGAGGAGCACGACGTGAACTACGTCGATCTCCGTTTCACCGACCCGCGCGGCAAGTGGCAGCACCTAGCCCAGGCCAAGAGCACCATCGACGAGGCGGCCTTCGAGGACGGCATCATGTTCGACGGCTCGTCGATCGCCGGCTGGAAGGAAATCCACGAATCCGACATGACCCTGATGCCCGACCCGGCGACCGCGGTGCTCGACCCGTTCTCGGCCCAGCCGTCGCTGATCCTCTTTTGCGACGTGGTCGAGCCGGCCACCGGCGAGGGCTACCTGCGCGACCCGCGTTCGACCGCGCGCCGGGCCGAGGCCTATCTCAAATACACCGGCATCGGCGACACCGCCTATTTCGGCCCCGAGCCCGAGTTCTTCGTCTTCGACGACGTGCGCTTCGACGTCTCCATGAACCGCTGCTTCTACGAGATCGATTCCGAGGAAGGCCCCTATGTCAGCGGCAAGGCTTTCGCGGAAGGCAACTACGGCCACCGGCCGCCGGTCAAGGGCGGCTACTTCCCGGTGCCGCCAGTCGATTCGATGAGCGACATGCGAGCCGAAATGCTGACCGTGATGACCGAGATGGGGCTGACCGTCGAGAAGCACCACCACGAGGTCGCCCCGGCCCAGAACGAGCTCGGCATCGGCAACGCCTCGCTCTTGAAGATGGCCGATCACGTCCAGACCTATAAATACGTGGTCCACAACGTCGCCCATTCCTACGGCAAGACGGCGACCTTCATGGCCAAGCCGGTGGTCGGCGACAACGGCTCGGGCATGCATGTGCATCAGTCGCTCTGGAAGGACGGCAAGCCGATCTTCGCCGGCGGCGGCTACGCCGATCTGTCGGAGACCGCGCTTTACTACATCGGCGGCATCATCCGCCACGCCCGCGCCATCAACGCCTTCGCCAACCCCACCACCAACAGCTACAAGCGCCTGGTGCCGGGCTTCGAGGCGCCGGTGCTGCTGGCCTATTCGGCCCGCAACCGCTCGGCGTCGTGCCGCATCCCCCACGCCACCAGCCCCAAGGGCAAGCGGGTCGAGGTGCGTTTCCCCGACCCGGCCGCCAACCCCTATCTGATGTTCTCGGCGATGCTGATGGCCGGCCTCGACGGGATCGAGAACAAGATCCATCCCGGCGATCCGATGGACAAGAACCTCTACGACCTGCCGCCCGAGGAGCTCAAGGACGTGCCGACGGTGTGCTCCAGCCTGCGCCAGGCGTTGGACGCGCTCGACGCCGACCGTGACTTCCTCAAGAAGGGCGACGTCTTCTCCGACGACCTGATCGACGGCTACCTGACCCTCAAACGGGACGACGTCCTCGCCCTCGACAACGCCCCCCACCCGATCGAGTTCAAGATGTATTACAGCGTCTGAAGCCGCTCGCCCCCCGCGCTCCGGGGATGGAGCGTGGGGGTGCTGGCTTTTCGGCGGCTTACGCGGCCGCTTGGCGGGATTTGAGATGGGCGAGCATGGTGTCGGCGTCGGAGCGGGCGAAGGGGTCGTCGGGGCAGTTGTCGGCGTAGCCCTCCTCAACGAACATCTTCTCGATCTCGCCGTCGACCACGTACATCGAATAGCGCCAGCTTCGCATGCCGAAGCCGAGGTTCGACTTGTCGACCAGCATGCCCATCTTGCGCGTGAACTCGCCGTTGCCGTCGGGCAGCAGAAAAACCTTGTCGGCGTTCTGGCTCTTGCCCCACTGGTACATGACGAAGGCGTCGTTGACCGAGAGGCAGACGACCGCGTCGACGCCGAGTTGGCGGAAGTCGTCGTGCAGTTCCTCGTAGCGCGGCAGATGGCTGGTCGAGCACGTCGGCGTGAAGGCGCCGGGCAGCGCGAACAGCACCACGCGCTTGCCATTGAAGACATCGTCGGCGGCGAGATCGCGCCACTCGAACGGGTTGGGGCCGCCCAACTCGGGGTTGCGAACGCGGGTGCGGAAGGTGCAGTGCGGGACCTTGGACGCGATGGTGGTCATGATGGTCATCCCTTGGGCTTGAATGTCGTGGACACGAGTGTTTTGCATGAGTGGGGCGCTTGAGCGCGGTTTCTCGCGAACCCCGATGGCGGCACTCTATGACCGGCTGAATGATTGGTAAAATTGATTATATTTCTTATATAGAGTGATGAAATCGATCATTCGGAAAAACCATCGCCATGCCCCTTCTCAAGCGCCTCCCCACCCTGACCCAGCTTCGCCATCTCGTGGCGGTGGCCGATCACCGCCACTTCGGCCGCGCGGCCGAGGCCTGCCTGGTCACCCAGTCGAGCCTCAGCGCCAGCATCAAGGAGCTCGAGGGGCTGTTCGGCCGGGTGATCATCGAGCGCAGCCGGCGCAAGGTGCTGCCGACGCCGCTGGGCGAGGCGGTCGTCGCCCGCGCCCGCGCCGTGCTGACCGAGGTCGGCGATATCGTCGATCTGGTCGCCGCCTCGGGCGCGCCGCTAGCCGGGCCGTTGCGCCTCGGCGTCATACCGACCATCGCCCCGTTCCTGCTGCCGCGCGCCCTGCCGGCCATCCGCCGCGCCCATCCGGCGCTTGAGCTCTATTTGCGCGAGGACCGCTCGGCGCGACTGCTCGAAGCCCTCGCCGGCGGCGCGCTCGACCTCCTGCTGCTCGCCTTTCCCTATCCGACGGCAGCCTTCGAGACCCTGATCTTCGCCGACGATCCGTTCTGGGTCGCCCTCCCCGACGGGCACGCGCTGGCCGGCCGCGAACGTCTGGCGCCCCGCGATCTGGCCGGTTATCAGCTTTTGTTGCTCGAGGAAGGCCATTGCCTGCGCGACCACGCGCTCGGCGCCGGCGACCCCGAGAGCCCGTTCGCGCGCGCCGAGTTCCAGGGCAGCAGCCTGCACACCCTGGCGCAGATGGTCGACAACGGCCTCGGCCTGACCTTGATCCCCAAGATGGCGCTCGACGCCGGCATCGCCACGGGAACCCGGGTCATCGCCCGGCCGCTCGACGGCGCGGGCCGCGAAATCGGCCTGGTCTGGCGGCCGACCTCGCCGCGCGGCGAGGACTTCGCCCGCCTCGCCGCGCATTTTCGCGACGAACTCGCCACCCCCCTGCCGCCGCCCCGGGCGACCGAATAGGCCCGGGCGCCCGGCGGTCTTGTCGGATCATGTAAGTTATCGTACATTGCGCGTGTGCCCCGCCGCGTCCCCACGGCGAGCGGGGAGCGACGACCGAGAGCAAGGCCGATCCAGGCCCGGGGATGGCGATGAGACGAATGGGTTCGAGCCAGCGCCAGGACGCGATCGTGAAAGTGGTTCGCGAGCGGGGCTACGCCTCGATCGAAAGCATGGCCCAGGCCTTCGCGGTTTCGACCCAGACCATCCGCCGCGACGTCATCGACTTGAGCCGGCGCAATCTGGTGCAGCGCCACCACGGCGGCGCCGGCCTGCCCACCGGTCGCGACAGGCTGGCGTACTCCAATCGCCGCATCCGCCAGGCGGCCGAGAAGAAGCGCATCGCCGCGGCCCTGGCGCGCGAAATTCCCAACGGCGCGTCGCTGTTCATCGACATCGGCACGACTACCGAAGCGGTCGCCGAGGCGCTGTTGAACCATCGCAATTTACGTATTATAACCAATCATATAACGGTCGTTTCCCTGTTCTGCGAGAAGACCGATTTCGAAATCATCCTGACCGGCGGCATGGTGCGCGGCCACGATCGCGCGATCACCGGCGAGGCGGCGGCCGATTTCCTGCGCGAGTTTCGCGTCCGCTACGGCATCTTCGGCATCGGTTCGATCGACCACGAAGGACAGATGCTGGATTACGACTATCGCGACACCCGCGTGTCGCGAGCGGCGATCGAGATTTCGCGCCATCGATTCGTGGTTGCTGATTCGAGCAAGTTCCTCGGCGACGCCATGGTCCGCCTGGCTCATGTCTCCGAGGTCGACGCCCTGTTCACCGACGCTCCGCCACCGGCGCCGATCGCCGATCTTCTGGCCGCCAACGACGTCAAGCTGGTGGTCGCCGCCGACGATCCGGCGCCGGTCGCGGCGGGCGACGCGGCGGCCCCCGAGGGGCACGCCGTTCTTGACAGCCGCGTAAGATACCCAACATGATTTCTGTAAGAAAATTAACACACCGCTGGGTCGGAATCGACCACGCCGGAGCCGTCGTGAAGGCGTAACATCAACCGGCGATCCTGTCCCGGGCACGGGATCCGGATCGCTTCGCCGGCGAGGCCGGCTAGGGGAGACCGCGGGGGTCATGGCCGCGATAGAGCTGAACGAGGTGACCAAGCGCTGGGGCGACACGATCGCCGTCGACCGGGTCTCGTTCCGGGTCGAGGATGGCGAGTTCATGGTTCTTCTCGGCCCCTCGGGCTGCGGCAAGTCGACCACGCTGAGGA
>Ga0114931_10004734_pt1 | contig 16926 bp, 18 predicted proteins | sample 2SBtaG_FD_89579 | JGI IMG/M metagenome (GOLD analysis project Ga0114931, IMG submission 89579) | Deep subsurface microbial communities from Kolumbo volcano to uncover new lineages of life (NeLLi) - 2SBTROV14_V59a metaG | ecosystem: Environmental > Aquatic > Marine > Volcanic | place: Kolumbo...
ACCGTAGCAGCACTTCCTGGGCTTTGGGTCCAATGAAGATAACCCGCTCTCGGCCATGGTGCTGTGTCTTGTGCTTCTCAGGCCGGTATATCCAAACGTCTTCTGAACAGTTGAGGTCACAGGGCCGTAGGATGCAGATTTCAGCCGGCCGAGCTCCCGTCAGGCGGTGGAGCCGAACCATATCTGCCACGACCTCAGGCAAATACTCCAATGTCGCGTCCACTGTCTCAGACGCTACTGGCAAGATGGGCTTTGTTTCGGGGCTTCCGACTTTCCACGTCGCAGCCCGTCGACCGTCGAAAGAGCCTGTGGGACCGACGCGGGTATCAATCCTTCCCCGGCTCCCCAGCGGAAAATGCGTGCTATCCGACTCATGCAGGCATTGATAAACGAGCGGGAACAACCGTCCGCGACAAGACATTCGCGGACGGCCTTGAATTGCAATGGGCCAAACTCGGCAACTGCGGTCTCGCTATAGAGGTCTCTCAGGGGGCGTGCCAGTCGACGATAGTGGAAGAATTCACTCTTCGCTCCTTCGCCATAATAGCTCTTAGCATGGCAAAGGAAGGCGACTAGCAGTTCGGCAATCGACAGCTCTGCCTCAGTAGCCCCGAAAGATGGCGACCTACCAGACGCCAGCCACTCGGCTATCAGCCGATCGTATTGGTGCTTGCTGACCTTGGTGCCATGGGGGCCAAGATAGTAATCCCGACCTCCCAAGGTGACGACAGCTTGCCCGCTGCCACGGTGTTTTCTGTACTTAGGGACGGAATTCGAGAGCTTCGGCATAGTGCGGTTCTCCTTGCAATGACCCCAAAACGGTATGTACCGTTTTGCGATCTTTGGAAAAGCCGCACTGCCGACCATCGACAGGTAACAAAAACACTTATTCGGCAGGGTTTAATGAGAGGGTGGCTGAGGAGATTCGAACCCCCGACCTCCGGAATCACAATCCGGCGTTCTAACCAACTGAACTACAGCCACCACAAATCGAACTCGCGATCGTATGGCAACCGACATGCATGGTCAACTGCCCCTACGACACCTCGCAGTCTTAGCTCGTTCGCAGAAACCGAATGGCTAGTGCTAATAGTCCGCCAAGAACAATGCCTGCGGAAAACAACAGCAAACCGGTCGGGACTTCAGTCAATGTAATATGGGCAAGCGTATTGGAAAACATCAGAAAAAGAACTCCTACAGTGGGCGGTTACTCTGCTTGTCAGTTACTCAACAGGCTCATCGGCAGCAGGCAGCGAAAGCTCTTCGAGAAACTCTCGATACTGACGGTCTAATACCGCGAAATCTTGGCCTGTGAGTTGCTGCAAACTGGTCGACTTATCGCGGCCAGTATAGATGAGCCGCAGCAGCTTGACTAGCGCCGCGCGGTACTCGCCGCCCTGGCCCTGGATCAGAAATGTCGCCAAGCCGGCCGATTGGCTGTAGAGACGAGCAATATCGTCTCGTCGTTGCAAATCTGTCATCCCTAAAGTCGTCAGCTCCGCCAGCGGCACGTAGTAGTCGTCGACCAGACGCCGATGCCGAGCAGCCGGCAAACGCCCTGCCCCAGCCGTACCAAGAGTAAAAAATCGCTCTGTCGACGGGTCTTGGTGTTCAAGCAGCGACTCGAAGTAGCAGGCCACGCCCTCAAGAATCCAAGCATTGGCAAGCACACCCACATGTTGCGAGGACCGTGCCGACTCGTAAAACAGCTGGTGAACAGCTTCGTGGTAAATCGTACCCGAATCCTGATCGGGTCCAGCAAAAAAGTGCGAAGTCCGCGTCGTATCAAAGTAGATACCCAACGTGATATCGATCCGCGGCTGCTGACGACGGAGCGTGGCGTTGTACTCCTGGCGCGATCCATAATAAACGACACGAAACGGCTTACTACGATAACCGCTTATCGTTTTGCCATCAAAGCGTTTGAGCAACTGAGCCGTATCAAGATAAAATCCACCAAAAATTTGCTGCCACAGTTGATAGAGAGTCTCTAAACGGACCGCCAATTTGCTTGCGTCTTCGCGGCGATGATTCGTTACTACCCGAAAATGATCAGTGCGAATCTGCCACCCACGGTCGATCAACCGGTGTCGACGAGCATCTTCCTCGACCGAGATCCATTTTTTTCCCAGCCGGCGCTCTCCTGCTTCGTAGCGAGCAACCTCTTCGGCGAGAATCCAACCAAATTGCGAATGCCAAACTTCACCTTTCTCAAGACGTCTTGCTGCGTAGCTGCCTGCCCAAACGTCTCCTATTCGCTGATACCCGAGAACCCGGCGCGCGTCTACGTGGTCAGGGTCAAGATATACCGCACATGTCGCCCAGCGCAGTGCGGCCCCCACATCGTCTTTTTCACAAGCAAGCCGCGCCCGACGGAAGCAGTCTTCCGCCTGTTCTTTCCGCGCGGGTGAAATAGCTGCATTCCCCTGGGTGCCTGCTGGAGAATAAATGTCTTCTGCAACGAACAGCAATTCGCCCACAGGCAAGTCAAGCGACAGCTCATCCTGCTGCTCAGCCCACGCGACAGAAGACCGAATACTCCCACAAATCAAAAGCAGCACAAACCATCGCCGCAATCGAGCGGCTTTCAAAGTTATGATCCGACGGCGAAGCCTAGGGGTTGCAACCCCTGGGCTTTTTGAGCGCATTTTGAAGACACGGTTTTTCGTAATTGGCTCTAGAATCACAAAAATCACCAAAGGAGACGCGATACCAAACTCAACTACTACTATTGTAGCACGGCCCCAGTGGCTACGAGTTGGCCTCAACTATCGGCAAATGCCGCGTCGAAGGCGACGTTGGCCGACTTAAAATCGAGTCGTTTGACAAACTCGCACGACTCGCGAGCGCCATGCTCACGGTCCATACGGGCATCTTCCCACTCGACACTTAGCGGTCCGTCGTAGCCGACTTCGTTCAGCGCTCGAATGATTTCCTCGAAATTCACGCCGCCGCGGCCAACTGATCGGAAATCCCAACCTCGCCGCGCGTCGCCGAAATTAAGGTGGCTCCCCAAGATGCCGGACCGTCCGTCGAGCGTGACAATCGCGTCCTTCATGTGGACATGGTAAATCCGATCGGGAAACGCACGAATGAATTCGACCGGATCGATTCCTTGCCAAATAAGATGGCTCGGATCAAAATTAAAACCAAACTCTTCGCGGTGACCAATCGCTTCCAGCGCCCGGTGGGTGGTGTGAATGTCGAACGCGATCTCGGTCGGGTGGACTTCCAAGGCAAATCGGACGCCGCACTCGGCAAAGACATCGAGAATCGGGTTCCAGGCTTCGGCGAAATCGGCGAATCCCTTTTCGATACTCGACTCGGGCACCGGTGGAAACGAGTACAGCAGATGCCAAATGCTCGAGCCCGTAAAACCATTGACCACGTCGACGCCAAACTTCTGCGCCGCACGAGCAGTGTTCTTCATTTCCTCGGCAGCCCGCTGGTTGACGCCAGCCCCCCCGTCTCCGGAACTCAGACCATCACCCCAAACATGGGCAGGAAGAATCGACTTATGGCGTTCGTCGATAATGTCGCACACCGCTTGCCCGACCAAGTGGGCACTGATGGCGTGGCATTGCAGGTCGTGGCTTTCCAGCAGATCTCGCTTGGCTTTCACATAGCCATCGTCTGCGATCGCCTTGTCGACTTCAAAATGATCTCCCCAGCAAGCCAATTCCAAACCGTCGAAGCCAAGCTCCCGGGACAAGCGGGACAAATCGACGACCGGGAGATCGGCCCATTGGCCGGTGCATAATGTGACGGGACGCGACATTTTTCAGTGCTCCTATTTCAAGTCTCGGGCAGTAATCTGCTTATTGGTAACTAAATCGAGATCCGTATTTTTGCAGATTCGCCCAGCTTCGCAACCGACTCGGAAATCGACCATCTAACAAGTGCTATACTTGGGAACGGGTACTCAGACAAGGCATGGCGCTTGGCGGGAGTTAGAATGAGTTTAAGGGTTACAATTTGTCTGCATCTGGCCACTGCCGCCTGGATTCTTGCAGGTTCTTTGGCAACCTCTCTGTACGGTGCTCCCACGATTGAGATTGAGGTGGCAATAGCGCCGGGCGTCCCGATCACCGCACCGCAAACATGGGCCAAACTGCTGGGAAAGATGGGCCTGGATCGAGTGCAGCTGCGCTCTGCCCAGACAGACGACCGGCCGCAAATAACGGCGACCGATTCCCGCATCCAAGTGCTCGCAATTCTCAGCCGCCGCAACGAGCTGGTGCTTCCCAAGCGGAAATTCAAATCGCACAATCTGACTGCGCTGCGTAAATACTTTGCCGACTTACCCATCAACGTGGCCGAAGGGGATGATCCACACGGGCGATTCGGCCTCACTGAAAAACAGTTTCGAGCAGTCTACGACGATCTCTCCAATCTTGTCGACTTTCCCACCACAGGAATGACCACAGCAAGCTTGCTTCTTCGCCAAGAAAAGAAATTTGCGACATCGGTTGTGCATGACCCGGTGAGTGAGACGCTGCTGATCAATTCGCCGCTGACGGTAGAGCTACGCGGCAAAGCAGCTGGCACCGCGCTGGCACTTGCCCTGCGGCAGGAAGGCTTGGCACTAAAACCAGAAAAACCACGCGGCAAGCCGTTACAGCTACGTGTGATTCGCTACAGTCGAGCCGTCGAAACTTGGCCGGTGGGTTGGAAGTCGGAAGCCGTCGCACGGCAGTTGGCTCCCAAGATGTTTGAGTTTCTCAACATAGAAATTGACGGCTACTCGCTAACCCAAGCGCTCGACGCGCTCGCACCTCGGCTAGGCGTACCAGTTGTCATCGACGAGTGGATCTTGAAGCGAAAAGAGATCGAACCCGACCGCGTACAAGTAAAACTCAAACGCGGCAAGACCTATCTCAAAAAGGCCGTCGATCGGATTCTTAGTCAGGCCCGGCTCACCGGCGAAATGCGCGTCGACGAACTGGGGCAACCTTTTTATTGGGTCACGCAGTTTGGCGAGGAGAGCTTGCGTGCTGAGTAGGTGGCAATTGGTGGCCGAGGAGATTCTGCCTGAAGAGGAAGACGATGGGTTTCTGTAGCGAATGTGGAGGGCGATGCCAACTAAGCACGGTTAATCTTCCAAGCCTGCGTTTCCACCAAGCGTTTTGCTTACGCTCAACGTAAGCGCAGAAGCCAAAAAGAACACTCCTATTGTAAACCACGATTTCCATACGAATCTGTTGTCTTCGAGTTCACCCCAAATCATTGCAAGAGAGAGAACCGCGCCAAGTACGATGCATACGATACATATCGTGAAGCAAATTTTGTTGAGATGCTGTCGACTCATAAACTATATCTCCCTGGGATATTGCGATAAATGGACATATCACAATTCGTCTAACTTCGCTGGCAATTTACCAAGTCTCGCAACGCAAAGTCACTTCTACTGAGGGCACTATTTCGGTCCAATCATGCCTTGGCAAGTGTCCACAGCGCAGCAAAATAAAGGCTCAATGCGATTCCGTTTGGCGTGCTTCCTCGCTTCCTTCGAAAATTGCAAGTTCCTCATGAAGGCGGGCAATCATTTTTCGAATCCCCGCCTTCGTGAATCCCTTCGAGCCTATCGGGTGGCATTCCTGAAGATGCACTAAACGTTTTTCGAGATCATGAAGTTCTTGTTCCACTTTTTCGTATTCGCCAGGATTTGCAATCATAGTTCAATCTCCACAAGCCCTTTTCGTCGGCCGTCTGATTCCCGAGTTCTACTGAAGAATTCTACCCAATCGTCCCAGTCACGTAAATCTTCGGCTGCAAATATTTCTTCGGGTCGACGTGTCAGCAACATCTCCTCTAGTTCCAAGGCGGCATTCGTTCCACCAGACACCTGCTGCTCAAAGCCGTCCGCCAGAAGTACGACCGCGTCAATGTCGCCGGGTTCCTCTTTTGCCGTTACAAAACTTCCATCAACCAAAAAACGTCGAGCACTTGTAAGCCGCGAGAGCTCCAGCCAACGTCGGAGTCTGAGAATCAGACGGCGGCGACGTGGAGAGGAAGTGCCGAAACGAAACGTGACGTACGCCTCAGTGGAAGTGTGAATTCCGTCTGGCAAATAACCGTCATCACGAAAGTCTGGAATCATCGTGCGGATTATACTCTAAAAACCTTGTGTACAATAAGACCTTCTCTTCCGAATGATAAGAGTTCAAACATCAAGCGTCTACAGTCAAAGCAGCTCGTCCAACTCCTCCATCAGCGATTCAAACCGATCCAGCGCCGTCTGCACCGGCTCGGGTTTGGTCATGTCGACGCCCGCGTCTCGGAGCAAGTCGAGCGGGTATTTTGAACAGCCGCCTTTGAGGAATGAAAGGTAGTCGTTGAGCTCTTGTTGCCCGCCGTTCAGTACCCGTTCGCTCAGCGCAATCGCCGCTGAAAGACCCGTCGCGTATTTGTAAACGTAAAACGCTCGATAGAAGTGCGGGATGCGTAAGCACTCGAGCTGCAACTGCTCGTCGATTACAAAGTCGGGGCCAAAGTACGCTTTGAGCAGTTTTCCGTATTCCGACTTAAAACAGTCGATCGTTAGCGGTTCGCCTGCTTCGGCCAGCGCATGGATAATTTTTTCAAACTCGGCAAACATCGTCTGGCGGATAATTGTGCCGCGAATCGCATCGATGTCGCGATTGATGAGATACGCACGCTCGGTGTCGGTCTTCGCCTGCTGCATCAAGTGCCGACTCAACAATTGCTCATTAAATGTGCTGGCCACTTCGGCGACGAAAATCGTATAGTTGTAATACTGAAACGGCTGGCTCCGTGCCGAATAATAACTGTGCATCGAATGACCCGCCTCGTGGGCAAGCGTAAACACATGATCAAGCACGGTCGGCTGGTAGTTCATCATGATGTACGGAGCCCCATCAAAAGTGCCGGCACTAAAAGCCCCGCTTTGTTTGCCACGATTCGGATAGCGATCGCACCACCGCTCGTCGGTGAGCCCGCTGCGCAGCACACGGCAATATTCCTCGCCCAGGGGCTCTAGCGAGCGCATTACCGCGTCGATCGCCTGTTTCCAAGTGCGTCGCTGGTCGAGCTCGCTGAGGATCGGCACATAGGTATCGTAATGGTGAATGTCTTTGAGCCGCATTTTGCGTCGTCGTAGATCGAGATAACGACTGATGGCTGGCTGCCGGCTACGGACGGCAGAAATGAGGCTGTCGTACACACTCTGCGGTACGTTATCGGAAAAAAGCGAAGCCGCGATCGCGCTGTCGAATCCGCGCGCCTTCGCCTGGTAAACGTCACACTGGACCGACCCGTTCAATGTCGCTGCCAGAACATTTTCGTGCGACTCGAACACATCGTAATACTGATGAAACGCTTTGCTGCGGACCGCCCGTTTGGGCGAGTGCAACAGCGCAGAAAACGACGAGTGCGAAAGCTCGATCGTTTCGCCCTTTTCGTTCTTGATCATCCCAAATTTGAAATCGGCATCGGTCAACTGCCCAAAGGCATGGTTGGCCACGTCGGCCATTTGCCCCTGCATGGCGAGCAAGCGTTCTTCGGCATTGCTCAGCGTGTGGGGCTTATAACGCACCAAACGCTCTAACACCAGTTGGAAGGCTTTGAGCTCCTTCGACTTCAAAAACTGCTTGTACTTGCGGACTGGGATTGCCAATATTTCGGGCCGCATAAAGCTGGCCGCCTGGCTCGCCTCGGTAGCTGCGTGTTGAAAGCGGCCCATCATCCGCTGATAGGTGCCGTCGGCCGTATCTTCGGTCGTTTTAAGAAATGCGTAGGTCCCCAGACGCTCGGTAAGACGATCGAACTTGACATCGAACTTCAGGCAGGCGGCCAACTTGGCGGCGCTCTTGCCAAGCGTGCCTTGAAAGGTTGCATAGCGTTTGATCTGCTTTTCCCACTTCGTAAAGGCAGCTTCCCACGCCTTGTCGTCCGGATACAAGCTCGCAAGATCCCAAGTGTCGGCTAGTTTTACTTTGCTACGAGCAGGAAGAGTTTTCTGTTTTGCTTTTTTTGGCATGGTTATCGCTATGAATGAGTAGGGTGGGCATCGCCCACCGAGAAGAACGAAATACAGTCGTAAGGCAAATGACGAATTCCAAAATACCCAAATCCGAAAAACCGCAACGCGAGAACTGCGAGTATTAGCTTGAAATGTAGTACTTCTTCTTTCGTCATGGGGCCCATCTCTGAAAAAGGGCGTCATTCGTGCTTTGCCTAAGGTGGAGCCTCTTTACTGCCCTCTAACTGCTGGCTACTGACCACAGACGACTCACCAACGCCAGATCGTGGCGCCCCAAGTCAATCCCGCACCGAAGCCGGACAACAGGAGCGTCTGCCCTGGTTTGACTTTTCCGGCCTGCACCAATTCATCGAGTGCCAGCGGTACAGTACCTGCGGAGGTGTTTCCATAACGGTCGAGATGCATAACGACTTTGTCGCGATCGATGCCGATCGATTCGACGACCGAATCGAGAATTCTTGCATTCGCTTGATGCAATAGCCACCAATCAACCTGATCAATTTCAAGTCCCGCAGCGGTAACCACATCGCGCGAGCATTGCTCAACCATGCGAACGGCCCACTTAAAAACGGCACGGCCATCCATTTCGACAAACCAAGAGCCCTCTTCCGTCTTCTCAGATTCAAACGGATTGAACGAACCGCCAGCTTGTCGCCAGAGCAGTTCAGTTCCCGCCCCGTCTGCTCCGAGCGTGTAGGCCAAAGCTCCCTGTTCTTCGCTGCCTGGGGCCAGCACGACCGCCCCTGCTCCATCGCCAAACAGCGGATACGTCTTTTTGTCTTTCGGATTGATGACCCGTGAGTTTGCGTCGGAGCCAATCACAAGCACCCGACGAGCGCAGCCGGTCGCGATGTACTGCATCCCCGTGATCAGCGAGTAGAGAAACCCTGAACAGGCGGCCGAAAGATCCATCGCTCCACATCGAAGCCCAAGCTCATCTTGAACTCTCGTGGCGGTGGCCGGCATCAGACGGTCGGGAGAAAGCGTGGCTAAAATCAGCATGTCGATCTCTTCGCGGTCGACACCACTTTCTTTCAGCGCTTTTTCGGCGGCGGCAATCGCCATGTCGCCTGTCGACATCCCCATCGGGGCATGTCGACGTTCGCGAATGCCCGTCCGTTTGACGATCCACTCAGCATCGCAACCAAGCGACTCAAGGTCTTCGTTCGTAACGACGTTGTCGGGAACAAAGCTCCCGGTGCCGATGATTCGTACGCCCAGGAGCTTTCGCATTGGCGATTTGGAGTTCGGTTCGCTTTGCTCGCTCATAGAAAAAACCTCTCACAACAAATCTCATCGGCGAGCGGCGGGCGTAAGCCTGCCGCCGAAAAACGGAAGACTCACGTCTCCTGCTCGCCAACAGGGTATGCCTTCGGTCGCGTCGTCGCAAGCCCGGCGCCTAGGCAGCTGCACGTTTTCGGCGGCTATAAAGGACCGCATTGCCCTGCTTGCCCACCGGGTGAATAGCGCCGGTTTCACGCAGACAATAGGCAATCCGCTGGGCAATAGGCCGCTTCACTCCCAAAGCACTGGCGAGCTGGCCGGTGTGAAACGTCGACGCCAAGCCGCGCGGCAACAGCTTTCTGAGATCCCCGAGCGTCCGAAATCGATGGGTTTCGACAATGGTGAGCAGTCGTTGATCTTCGACCTGGAAATCGTTTTCCCGACGGCGACGACGGCGGCCATGGCCCGGGTAGCGAAGCTCCTCAACTTCAACGAGCGCGACTTCGAACGTCAGCCGACGGTGGGGAAACACGCGGGTGAAGTAGACCATCTCGTCAAACAAATCGAGCAGTTGCCCCCGCTTGGGGCTCTGGCGGCGACTGACCACTTCCCCGCCCCGTTTGTCGAGCTTGACCAACGTCTTGCTCGCTACGATCGGTTTCACGACAGTGACACGGTGCTCGGTGAGCAGCTCTGCGATCTTATCGCGAATCGCTGCAAGCGAACCATGTTGGATTTCAATAAGCTCTTTCCCACGTATCGCGTCAATACGATAGCCTTCAAGTACGACTTCGACTTGGTCAGAACTCTCGGCGTAGTGCAGCTTGAGTTGGCGGTGAAGTGAAGTTTCCATCGATCCAATGCGGAATTTTTGTGGTGGCAATCGAAGTAACTTCCGCAAATCCGAATTCCGAATTCACTCGATGCCGAAATCTTTGATGGTTAATAGCGTGGTCAGCTCATAGCCTCGCTTGGCAAAAGCTGCTTTGCCTCCCGACAGTCGGTCGACAATTGCCAGCACACGTTTTACTTTCAGGCCCACGGCTTCGCAGCGTTCGATCGCTTTGAGCGACGAGCCACCCGTGGTGACAACATCCTCGACGATGACGAGCTCTTCGCCCGACTCGTACGGACCTTCAACAAATCGCCCTGTGCCATGCTCTTTCGACTCTTTACGCACGATAATTCCGCGTAGCGGCTGCTCGCGTATGCCAGCCAGCGTAAGGATCGAGGCAGTAATCGGATCGGCGCCAATGGCCATGCCACCCACTAGCGGCGGCATGTCTTCGCCGAGCAATTCAAGCATGCCTTCGCCAATCAGCCGTGCGCCGCGAGCATCAAGGGTCACCTTGCGGCAATCCAGATAAAAACTTGCTTTCTTGCCCGAGGCGAGCGTAAAATCGCCAAACTGCAAGGCCTGTTCGCGAATCAGTTCAATCAGAGCTTGTCGATCGTACATGGTGGTATTTTTCCCAATGAAAAGGTTGGAGGTTCTCTAAACCGAAAAACCTACCACGAAGTCTGATGCCGGAACAGCGCTACGCTTGTTTCATCAGGACAATTGCAAAGTCGATTTTTTGAACCGCCAAGTGCGCCAAGAAAAAGTAAGCAGAGGCAAGAAAACCGCTTGCTTCTTTTCTTTCCATGGCGCTCTTGGCGTCCTTGGCGGTTTTCACTTTGAGGACTTATCTCCGAATCACCACTTGGGAGCCCAACGACAAAATGTCGTAGACATCTCCAACCTCTTGTGGACTAAGGCTCAAGACTCGTCCGGCCGGTTCGGCAGGCGTAGCCCCATTCGATCCACGTAGGATGGCCAACTGGCTGGTGCTGCCGTCTGCGCGAGAAAGCATAAGACTTCGCTCCTCGGTCGTACCGCCAGCAGGCGACCCAACCGATCCAACGTTTCCAGGCGTCAATAGCTTCTGGTTCACAGCCCAGTGACCTGCTTCTACGGTGCTCGAAGGATCGACGTCAATGGAAAACTGTCCTGCGTAGCGACGGTCAAGCATCAATGTCAGCTTGCGTCGGCCCAAATCGATCAGCGCCGAGAATGGTCCGCGTACTACCTTTAGTTGTTGGCCTGGCTGCAGTTGGTCGCCCGGCGAAATTCCGTTGATCTTTGCCAATAGTTGCCAAGGAACTTGATACTTCTGTGCTATATCTGCTAACTGTTCGCCTGCTTGCACCATGTAAGGGGGCTCCAGGCGATGTTCGGTCGAGTAGATCACCGAACCCGCCAGTTGGCGAAGCAAGCCGTTGACTTCCTGCAACTCCGAGGACGAAAGCGAAGGATCGTCGTACCAATCGGAAAGCAACAACAACGCCTGCGACAATTCGCCACGATCCAAGGCGGCTTCAACTGCCAAGCGAGTTGCCGAGAATAAGGAGGCCTGCCCTGGAGTCGTTGCTTCTGGGGTGGGTGTGACTGGCGTAGATGCGAACTCTGAAGACGCTTGCGACGCAGACTCGTTGAAAGCAGGTGGTGCACTTGGAGTTTGAGTTGTCTCAGCCACTTCCTCGTGTTGGTGAGCCTGTTCGGTCGGCAAACCGGCGCCGGCGTGCTTTGCCCCTGAACCTGTCGCCGGCGTTGCCGAGGGGGCCAACGAGGGGAGCGGCGGCAAATCGGGCACACCTGCAACGGTATGGTTCTCACTTGACGACTCAGCCCGCGCAGGGGCAGTATTTCCTGGTGCCGCTATGGGAGGTGGAACCATGGCGCTAGGTGCACTGGCTTGTGAATCACCCCAAGTCGGAGCTTGTTGCGCGGGTGGGGCTTCGACTGCACTCGGACTAAACGCAGGTGCCGCACCGCCAGGCGAGGCAGTACCAAATTGTGGTGCAGCGTTCGGCGCACTAGGCTGCTTTCCAAACTGGCTCGAGGGATCGCCAAATTGAATATCGCCTAGTTCAAGTCCTTCGACTTCCGGTGGCAAAACGGGGTCGACTTCATTGATTTTTAGGTAGAGAAATATTCCCACACCAGCTAACAACGTAATCGTTGCAAGAGATCGGATCGAACTCACGGCTCGCACTCCATGACGAATAGGAATCGGTACTGCGCAAACGCCATTTGGTTTCTGCCGACATGGCAATCGCTGCACAATTAGTCGAAAAATCATTGCAACCAAAAAGGCTGCAACGGGCGGGATGATAGGCAAACCCTCAGCCACCGGCTATGCCAGTCTGCCGTGCTAGCAATCCGATACCAAGTCGAGAAAACCAAGTCGAGAAAATCAGAATTCCGGCTCTACGATTCCCGTCTCTGACAGCATCTCGAGCAATGGGCACTGCTCGCAGCGCGGTGTTTTTCGACAGTGATGATGCCCCACATTGACCAGCAGCGCATGCATTTCGTTGTAGATCGCAACCTCGGCTGGCAACTCGTCGACAAGGTGCTGCTGCAATTGATGGTAGTCGATGTCGTAACCGACCCAGCCGTGGCGAGCGAAAATGCGATGCGTATAAGTATCGACGACCATCGCCGGCTTTTCCAGCGCATAGAGCAAAATCGCGTCAGCCGTTTCAGGGCCAATCCCATGCTGCGCTAACAGTTGTTCTCGCAACAGTTGCCTATCGGCTGCACGCATCGCGTCGATCGAACTGCCATACTGTTGAACGACAAAATGCATCAAACCTCGTAATCGCTTGGTTTTCTGACGAAAATACCCCGCTGGGCGAATCAGGTCTTCGAGCTCATCGGTTGCCGCTGCAAATAGTTTTTGCGGCGAGAGCAGGTCGGCTTCTCGTAAATTATCCATTGCCCGCTCGACATTTTTCCAGGCCGTGTTTTGCACCAGCACCGCGCCAACCATCACTTCCACAGGCGACTCGCCAGGCCACCAGTGCTGTGGACCGAGCGCCTCAAGCAATTGCTGAAAAACGTGTTGCGTAGTTGTGGCCAAAACTTCCCTCGCTTGGAGATTTTTGCAACATTAAAGACGACTAGTTGCTAGCAAGGGATCCAGTGCAGAGTTACCTATCTACCCCTTGTCAAGGTCGAATATAGGTAAACTTACTGGCCACGAAAACTCCCTTTGTGATCGTTGCGTTGGCCAAGTATAATTGAACCGTACAACGACATTAGAATTTTACTCCTAACCTGAGAATCATAACGTGCTTTCAGTTCGCCCCAAAGTCGCTGAGTTGGTTTTTCAACTCTACGGGAGGTCTCTGCATCCCGAGTTGTTTGAAATCTACCAATCTCGCACCATCAGTCGCGGTGGCTATGAAGCAACCGTGCAAATTACCAGCGCAGGCCATCTCGTCACGTGGTCTTACGATGGCATCATTTTGACGGAAGAGGCAGCAGCGGCTCAGAACCCTTTGCCTCAAAAGCGCCGACTTATGTCGTACCGGCTCAAGGGCGATCGGACCGATCGGTTAGAATGCCGCGGCGGAATCTGCTACGAAATGTCCTTCTCCCTCGAACCGGCCAAACCCGAGCGATTTCTGGCTTATCAGAAAGAATTGACGCTGCAGGCCACACGAAAAGGAATGCTCCATCGCTTCGACGCGAGTGGCCGATTCGATACTGGCGCGATGAGCTACGTCAGCGTCGACTCACGCAACAAAGCGTTTTGCGTACAGGCATTCCATACGTTTCCCGACGATTGTGCAGTGCTAAAAATTCAGTCGTCTTTTCATCTGCCCTAACAATCACACTCTCTCACCACAAAGTCACGGGGTTGCAACCCCATGGCGTCGGACTATTCGCTGTCCTGCTTAGCAAGTTCGCTCTCGAACAGGGCAAGTTGACGCTGCATGACCAAAAGATGCGGGTGCCCCTCAACGGCTTGACGCTGATATTTGACCGCGTTCTCCAGATCGCCTGCTGCATAGTAACAGCGGCCCAAAGTGTCGAGCAGACTGGGACTATTCGGGCTTAGTTCCAAAGAATGCAACGAGTACTTGACCGCCTTTTGGTAATCGCCCTCGGTGTTGCTCACCAGCCACGCCCAGTGGTTGTACCATTGAGCCTCGTCAGGGTCTTGCTGGATGTAGCTCTCGACCTGCTTGCGAACCTGACGAATTAAATTTAACGTCTTCTTTCGATAGGCCTGGTCGGCATCCTTCAAATGGTACATGGCAATCAGAATGTCTGCATTCATAGGATCGGCTCTTATCGCTGCGTCGAGCAACTGGCGCTGCTTGGCAAAGTCCCCCTTCTGCTCGGCATCGCAGGCAAGAAAATAGTCGCGCTGGCCGCCTACGCGTTGGAAATAATACCGCTTGCTGCGGTCGGTCAGTATGCCCTTTTTAAGAATCGGGTCCGCTTCGACTGCATCACAGTACTCTGCCAGCAAATCCGCAGCCGCCTTGTTCTCTCCGCGATCGTGGAGCCGGAGTGCTGCGAGTTGTTCCCGCGATTTTCTCGAAATTTCATCGACCGTCGGGAGCGTATCGACCAAGTACCGCCATTCTCTCTCTGCCCAGTCGTGGCGTCCCAGATCCTCGAGAATAGCTGTCACCAAAAATCGCTCTGCCGGTTCGCCCTGTTCTAGTCGGAAGGCTTGTTCTGCAAACTCCTCAGACGCCTCTATTTTGCCTTGCTTCGTACGGGCCATCGCAGCCTGATAAAGAAGCAGCCGGCTCCCGCGGATCTGCTTGCCATAATGGGCCTCGACCGCTTCGAGCGTCTCCCATTGCTGATGATCCAAAACCCATAACAACGCGGGAACGAGGCTCTCGTTTTCTCGGCCCCCCTGTTCGATCAACATATCGACCCAGCGTTGGAGAGTTTCGAAGGCCAACTGCTGGTGTGAAAACCGAGCGCACATACCAAGATGAAACTGGAGTAAGCCGAGCACATTAGTCAGGTTAGTCTCTGCACTCTCCTCCTCAAAAAGATCGATTTCCGAATCGATCAGCGGCAACCAACCTTCGCTCATCTCGTCTGGGTGCTTCAGTTGCTCGACACAGAGACGAATCCATGTGATCGGGACTCGTCGACTCTCATCAACCTCTGCAACTAGTGCGGCAAACTCAGCCTCGGGCTGCGTTGGCGGATCTAGCTCCGACTGCAAAATCTTCAACGCGGCTACTCGGGCTCGCAACGGCGACAGATCGTATCGGGCGATGCGACATAACGCCCGTAAGCCATGATAAGTTTTCAACTTTCCCAATTCTGCGATCCGGTCCTTTCGCTGCGAATCAGAAAGATTGCCGTAGTTTTGCAAAATTGTTCGCACCTCGGTCGAATCCTCGGGGCGAACCCAATTGATTCGAATGCGGTGCAGAATATATTGAGCTCGAGAGGCGATTTCTTTGTCGGGATGACTCACTACCGCTAGCAGCTCGTCGAAGGCGTCAGCGCTGAGCTCAATGAGGCGTAGCTCTGCACTGCGGCGATTTAGATACTGCTCGTCGCCCAACTGCTCAATTAACTGCTCAATCGTTTTCGATCGCAAGGCAACTTGGCCTGAGGCGCCCGCCGAGTCCTGACGCACAAGCTCCTTCCGGCCTGCCTGGACCGTTATCCCTACGCTCAGCCAAGCGATTCCAACAAGAAAAACCAGTATTCGAAGCGTCCTATTCATGGAACACCCACTTATCGTGCTGCTTCCATCTGCTCGATATATTTGCGCAGCCGTTCGAGCTCGTCTGTTTCGCCGCGCAACTGGAGCATATTATTAACGCGTAAAATCAATTCAAATTTATTGACCGGCTTCGAGAGAAAATCATTGGTACCTGCTTCAACCGCCCGCTCGATATCGCCCAATTCGTTCAGCGCCGTAACCATCAGAATCATGATGCCGCTGGTCGCGGGGTCTTTCTTAAGCCGCTGGCAAACTTCAAACCCGCTCAACTTGGGCATCATGATGTCGAGTAGAATAAGATCCGGCTCAAACGATTTCACCTGGTCTAACGTATCTTGCCCATCGACGGCAACCTTCGTTTCGACATCAAGCCCGCTCAGATAGGCCTCGAGCAACTCGACATTCGCTTCGTTATCGTCGGCAATAAGAATTCGGCTTTTTTTATCAGACATTATTACTCAGTTTCCTTCAGTAGATACCCAAGCCCAGGGGTTGCAACCCCTGGCTTTCAAAAAATTGTATCTCATCGAGCTGCAGCAGTCTCCGCCTCATTGAGTGCCGCCGCTGGAACTGGAAAGTCTTGGCATAGCTCGCTCACTTCTTTGCGAATTCGCACGTGGACTGTTGAATCTTCCGGAGCCCGTAACGCCTCCAGCATCCAACGGCCCACCGCACGCAGCTCGTCGGTACCCATGCCTCGCGACGTCAGCGCCGGCGTGCCGACGCGAATACCCGACGGGTCGACCGGCTTGCGCTCGTCAAACGGGATCATGTTTTTGTTGACCGTGATGCCGCAGGCGTCGAGCGCCTCCTCCGCCAGACGGCCGCCAACTCCCAAGGGCGTCACGTCGACCAACACCAAATGATTGTCGGTTCCGCCGCTCACCAAACTCAAACCGCCCGAGGCGAGCGACTCGGCCAAGGTGCTCGCGTTTTCGATTACCTGCTGAGCGTAAACCTTGAACTCTGGCTGCAGGGCTTCGCCAAAGCAAACCGCCTTGGCGGCAATGATGTGCATCAACGGCCCGCCCTGCATTCCAGGAAAGACCCGACTGTTGAGCGTCTTGGCGTGTTCCTTCTTCGACAGGCAGAGCCCACCGCGTGGGCCTCGCAATGTTTTGTGGGTAGTCGAGGTGACATAGTCGGCCACCGGGACCGGAT
>Ga0114931_10004735_pt1 | contig 16923 bp, 11 predicted proteins | sample 2SBtaG_FD_89579 | JGI IMG/M metagenome (GOLD analysis project Ga0114931, IMG submission 89579) | Deep subsurface microbial communities from Kolumbo volcano to uncover new lineages of life (NeLLi) - 2SBTROV14_V59a metaG | ecosystem: Environmental > Aquatic > Marine > Volcanic | place: Kolumbo...
CATACCTACCCCAATCATGCGGCTTTCGCAAATCGGCATTATTGCCGGAATTCCTGATTTCTTTGCCCGGCTTTCCGTATATAGTCCGGGAAGTCCACACCCGCCACTTTTTCTTTGATCATGCAATTCCGCCCCTGCTTTTTTCTTTCCGTGGGTTTCACTTTCTCTTTTCTGACTCTCAGCAGTTGTGAAAAGGCCAGTCCTTATCTGGATAAGCTGGCTGCGGCTCTGAATCGGAAAACCCCGTCCGAAGAGGCTCCTCTCAAAGCCATTCCCATCAATCCGGCGGACATCCCTCCCCCGCCGGCTCTGGTAAAAATGGAACCGGAAATCAACAAAGAAGCTCGCGTCGCCGTATTGGCATATCACGATTTTACCGACGGGAAATCGAATAATGACATGATCCTCAACATCGACGATTTCCGGGATGAAATGCAAGCCATCAAAGACTCTGAACTTCCCGTCATTTCCATGCAGCAGTTTCTGGACTGGAAACAGGCCAAAAAAGACATACCCGCTGAAAGTGTTTTGATTACCATTGACGACGGCTGGAAAGCGACTTACACCCTGGCGATAGAAGTTCTCAGGGAATTTGGTTATCCCTTTACCGTGTTCCTGTACAAAAACTACATCGGAGTCGGTGGTCATTCTCTTACGCCAGACCAGATCCGGGAAATTGTCGCCGCTGGCGGAACCATCTCCAGCCACAGCGTCAGTCATCAGGACATGGCCAGGAGAGGCGGCAAATCCAGGACAGCCTACGAAGCCTGGTTGAAAGTCGAGCTGGAAGACTCCTGGAATTACCTGGAGGATACCTTTGGCGACACGGGAGCGGTTCTGAAAACCTTTGCCTATCCCTACGGTATTTACAGCGATCAGGTCGCCCAAATGGCCAAACAATTTGGCTATCAGGTCTGTTTCACGGTCAACGGGAAAAAGACCACATGGGAGACTCCTGACATGGAAATCGGTCGCTATGTTGTCCATGGAACCACTCTGGCAAATTTTGAGCCGGCCCTCAATTTTGGAAAGGGAAACCAGACCACTTCGGGACGAAAACTCATGTCGGAATCGAGAGACCAGGATGGAAACAAGCGGGCGCCTCTGGTTGTGGTCTATCCCTCCAAAGACAGCCTCGTTCCAGATCGCCTTCCCCGCATCAGAGTCGACCTTTCCAAGCTGGAGGGCGTTCAACCGGACAGTATTTCTCTGCGAATCACCAGTCTGGGCCGAGTGCCTCACGTCTATAATCCCGCGACGGGAATCGTCTCTTACCAGATTCCCCAGAAACTTCGGCTGGAAACCTGCAGCGTTCAGTTGAGTTTTCGTCACGCCGGAAACCAGAAAACGGAAATCATCGCCTGGAATTTTAAAATCGACAAACTCGCCGAGTACCTTTCCGCCAATGCGGCTTCTCCCACCGGGAAAAAACCCGTCTCCGCTGTCGAGCAATAAACAAGTCCCCGTCCGTTTCCGGGCCATCCATCATCCACATGTTTCACAGTCTTTCCGACCACCTTCAGCAAACCTTCAAAAAACTTCGTGGCCAGGGTAAGCTCTCGGAAAAGAACATCACCGATGCCCTGCGGGAAATCCGCCTCGCCCTGCTTGAGGCTGATGTCGAATTTTCCGTGACCAAAGAATTCATCGCACGGGTGAAGGAAAAGGCTCTCGGCGAAACGGTTCTCAAAAGCATCAAACCCGGCCAGCAGATCGTCAAAATTTTCCATGACGAACTCAGCTCCCTGCTGGGAGGGGATGCGGAAGCGATCAACCTCGACCCACCTGCTCACATCCTGATGGTCGGACTCAACGGCGCGGGGAAGACCACCACATCCGCCAAACTGGCGCTCCATCTCCGCAAACAGGGACGCCGCCCATTGCTGGTCGCCTGTGATTTGTTCCGACCAGCCGCCGTGGACCAACTCGTGACTCTCGGCAAACAGATCGATGTTCCCGTTTATCAGCCTGAAATCGGCGAAAAGGATGTTCTGAAAGTTGCCAAACAGGCCCTTCGCTGGGCCGGGGACCAAAATGGGACGGCCATTATTTTTGATACCGCCGGTCGTCAGGAAATGAATGATGAGCTCATCGCCGAGTTGAAAAAACTCAGGGATTTCATCGATCCCCGGGAAACGCTTCTGGTGGCCGATTCCGCCACCGGCCAGCAGGCGGTCAGCGTTGCCCAACGTTTTGACGAGGCGGTTGGAGTCACCGGTCTGGTACTGACGAAACTGGACGGCGATGCCCGGGGTGGCGCCGCACTGTCCATGCGCTCCGTCACAGGAAAACCAATCAAATTCGCCGGGGTCGGCGAAAAACTCTCCCAACTGGAAGTCTTCTCCCCAGACAGACTGGCCAATCGCATTCTCGGAATGGGAGATGTCGTGGGTCTGGTGGAGCGTGCCGCCGAGGCCGTAGATCAGGACGAAGCCCTCCGCATGGCGGAGAAAATGAAGAAGGGCGGATTCGATTTCAACGATTTCCTGGCCCAGATGCGCCTGATGAATCGAATGGGAGGAATCGCCGACTTGATTGGAATGATTCCGGGCATGGGCAATCAGTTGAAAAACGTCAACGTGGATGAAAAACGAATGAAACACCTCGAGGCCATCATCCTCTCCATGACTCCGAAAGAACGAACCCGCCCCGAAATCATCAAGGGCTCGCGGCGGAGGCGAATTGCCTCCGGTAGCGGGACCAGCGTGACCCAGGTGAACCAATTGCTCAAGCAGTTCGGTCAGATGCGAAAAATGATGCGGAGCAAAGGAAAAATGAGTCAGATGATGAAGCAGATGTCCGGCGGCGGCAACATGCCATTTTAAAAAAACAGACAGAAACAATTTTCACCTGACAGGGTTCACTCTGACACCCGACCCTGTCTGTTCCTTTGCAATTTATGAAGTTACTGTTCCGGATTCTCCTCCCTCTCTCTATTCTGGGAGTGTCCGTCTGGATGGCATATTATTTTATCAGCACCAAACCGGAGCCTCAGAATTTCAGTCCGCCACCACAGGTCACCAGCGTCGAAGCGACCCGGCTGAAAGCCCGGAACTTTCAAATTTATCTGGAAAGCCGGGGAACGGTCCGCCCACGAACCACCACCACTCTCATCCCGGAAGTCAGTGGGCGAATTGTGAAGATTTCCCCCAATTTCCGGGAGGGCGGTTTTTTTGAAAAAAATGAGGTGCTGCTGTCCATCGACCCCTTGGACTATCAAACGGCAAAAACCATTGCCGAAAGTTCGGCGGCTCAGGCTGAAGTCGCCCTGCGGGAGGAAGAAGTCCGCGGTCAACAGGCCGCCGACAACTGGAAACGGCTGGGCAAGAGTGGCGACCCCTCAGACATGGTGCTGAGGAAGCCCCAACTGGCCGAAGCCAAGGCCCGGCTCGCCGCAGCCAGGGCGGAGGTCGCCAAAGCCGAACGCGACCTCGAAAGAACTGAGATACACGCCCCTTTTGAAGGGAGAATTCTGGAGCATCTCGTCGATGTGGGGCAGTATGTGACTCCCGGCACTCAACTGGGTCGGGCCTTCGCCACCGATGTGATGGAAGTTCACCTTCCCCTGACGGGCAGACAGTTGGCATTTATTGATTTGCCGGATAATTTTCAAAGCGCCAGGAATCAAGGCAACGTCCCTGGAGCGGAAGTCCTGATCAAGGGAGGGATCGGCGCCGCCAGCGGAGAATGGGCCGGGCGGATCGTGCGTGCCGACAGTGCCATTGATGAAGCCTCGCGACAGTTGTTCGTCGTTGCGGAAATTAACGATCCCTATCGCAGACACCAGAAACCGACGATGGAAAATTCTTCTTCTTCTTTGAAAATCGGGATGTTCGTTGACGCGCTCGTCAAGGGCAAGGATCTGAAAAATGTCTTTGTTTTGCCCCGCAAAGCCGTTCGTATCGGGGGCGATGTCATTTTAATCGGTCCAGACAACCGCATCCGCAGAAAGGAAATCACCCCCATCTGGTCGAACCGGGATGAAGTCGTAGTCAGCGCGGATGAGGAAAGCGTCCTCAAAGAAGGCGATGTGCTTTGCCTGACCCCCATCGCCTACCCGACCAACGGAGCTCTGGTCCATCCAACTATCGACGGGGAGACGCTGTCCACGGAGTTCCCCGGACAAAAGCCGGAGATGAGAAAGGGGACGCCCGACGGTCGGCGGCGCCCCGCCCGTCCCGGCGCGGAAAACCCGACCACACCACCCGGAAAAAGATCATAAGATGTGGGATCAATGATTGCCTTTTTTACCAGAAACGGAGTGGCCGCCAATCTGTTGATGGTAGCGATTATTCTGGCCGGATTGTATGCCTTGCTGTCTGGAAAAATTCCACTGGAAGTGTTTCCGGAGTATGACTCCCGCACCATTGCCATCACTGTCCCCTATCGGGGAGCCACGCCGGAAGAGGTGGAGGAATCCGTCCTAATCCGGGTGGAGGAGGCGATCGCCACCGTGGAGGGAATCGAGGAAATCGTCTCCACTGCCAATTCCAGCGGCGGAACGGTGATGGTAACCGTCAAAGAAGGTTACGAGATGCGGGACGTTCGCGATCAGATCGAAGCCAAAGTGAATGCCATCACTGATTTCCCCCCGGGCGATGCGGAAAGTGTCACTGTCAGGGAATTGGTATCGAGCCGCTGGGTGGTCGGCGTGGTTCTGAGTGGAGACCTGTCTGAGCGTGATCTTATTAGCCTGGGAGGCCATATTCGCGATGACATCACCAATCTTCCCGATGTGACCAGCGCGACTCTTCAGGGAGTGCGGCCATTCGAAATTCAGATTGAAATTGACGAAGCCGCCCTCCAGGAATACGGGCTTTCTTTTGGCCAGATTTCTCAGGCCCTGCGAGCCTCCTCCCTCGACATACCGGCGGGAACCCTGGAAACCCCTTCGGGAAACATCGTTCTGCGAACCAAGGGAAGAGCCTACAACAAAGAACAATTCGAAAACATCACCCTCCGAGCCCGGACGGATGGCACCCGGCTCACTGTCGGGGATGTCGCCAAGGTCACCGACGGTTTTGACGAAAACCGTTTCATCGCCCGGATGAACGGAAAACGCTGTGTGATTATTGCCGTTTTCAGAGAAGGCAATCAGAGCGCCATTCAAATCACCAAAGAAGTGCGCCAGCACATGATCGATGCGCAGCCCAATCTACCCGAGGGAGTGGAGGTCGGCTATCTGAATGACACCTCAAAAATCGTCAAGGGAAGACTCAATACCCTTTTGATGTCGGGCTGGAAGTCGATGATTTTTGTGTTCATTTTACTGACCCTCTTTCTTCGCCCCAGCCTGGCCCTCTGGGTGGTCATCGGAATCCCCATTTCTTTTCTGGGCGCCATTTCGCTGATGCCTCTGCTGGGAGTTTCCATCAACATCGTCACGCTTTTCGGGTTCATTTTGGTGCTCGGTGTCGTGGTGGATGATGCCATCGTAACCGGAGAGAACATCTACACGAAACAACAATGCGGAGTCGACCCCGTGGAAGCTTCCATTCTGGGCGCCGAAGAGGTTTCTCTCCCCGTCGTCTTCGGGGTTCTGACCACTATGTTGGCATTCGTTCCCCTGTATTTCATGAAGGGATTTAACGGGGCCTGGATGCCTCAGATTTCCACCATCGTCATCACCGTGCTGGCTTTTTCCCTGACGGAGTCCAAGCTGGTCCTGCCGTCTCACCTGACTTGCCACCCTCGGCGTTGGGCAAGGTTTTTCATCCTGTTTTTTCTGGGGGAAAAAATAACTGAATGGGCGGCCCGTGGCTACGGGGCCTTGTCCCGAATGCAGCGGGCCGTTGCCGCCAGCGTGGAAACCTTCGTCAACAAGGTGTATCAACCCCTGCTGGATCGCGCGCTGGCCCATCGATACAGCGTATTTGCACTCTTTGTGGGGACCATGATCCTCATCATCGGCGCGTTTTTCGGGGGAAGAATCAAGCGGGTCAGTTTTCCACGGGTAGAGAGCGAACACGCCACTTGCCGACTGACCATGCAGGAGGGAACTCCGTTTGAAGTCACCCAGAAGTATATCCTGATGATGACGGACATCGTCAACAAGATGAAGGCCGAATACGTGGGGTCTGACGGGGTCTCCGTCATCCAGAATGTGTTCAGCACCGTGGGTGGCCAGAAGCTGTCATCATCCCGATCCTCGGGGAAAGTTGGAAGGAGTCATCAGGGCGAGGTGACCTTTTACATCACTCCTCCCGAAGAACGCAAGTTAAAAGTGGGGACACGAACTCTGATCAATGAATTGCGCAGGCGAATTCAGGAAAGCGGAGGAATCATCGGAGCCAAGGAGCTATTCTTCCGGGCTGAAATCGGACGGGGACGCGACCCCATAGACGTTCGTCTTCGTGGGAACAACATTCAGCAACTCACCGAAGCGGCTGGTAAAGTGAGAAAGAAACTGGGAACCTACGCTGGACTTTACGATATTTCCGATTCCCTCGATGAAAGCCTTGATGAAATCCAATTGAGGATTCGACCGGAGGCGGAGCAGTACGGGCTGACCATGCAAAATCTGGCCCGGCAGGTGCGGCAGGCGTTTTTTGGAGAGGAAATTCAAAAAATTCTCCGGGACCGGGACGAAGTTCGGGTCATGCTGAAATTTCCCCGGGCGGACCGGAAATCCGTCGCCTCGCTGGAGTCGATGCGCATCCGCACAGCCAGTGGCCAGGAGGTTCCATTCACCACCGTTGCCGAAGCAAAAATTGCCAAGAGCTTCCCCAAAATCGAGCGAATTGATCGAAACAGAGCCGTGGAAATTTCAGCGGATGCCGACAAGGAAACCGTTGATTTGGCTTCTGTTCGGGAAGAACTGGGAAAATGGCTCAGTTCGGAGCTGCGGCAATACCCCGGAATGACCTTCAGTTTTGAAGGGGAAGCCCGGGATGAAAAGGAAAATTCCAGCAGCATTTGGCTGGGCGCCGCCCTGATCCTGTTCGGAATTTACGCGATGCTGGCCATCCCTTTCCGGTCCTATATTCAGCCTCTCCTGGTGATGTCGGTCATTCCCTTCGGATTGATTGGCGCCGTGCTGGGTCATTTGCTGGAAGACTACCTGAAAAGGGATACCGGCGGAATGCCGCTGAGTTTTCTCAGCTATTTCGGAATGTTGGCCCTTTCCGGCGTGGTCGTGAACGACAGCCTTGTTTTGGTGGATTACATCAACCGAAAACAACGTGAGGGGAGTTCTTTGATGGAGGCAGTGAGCTCCGCCGGAGCAGCCCGGTTTCGTGCAATCATCCTGACATCCGCAACCACCTTTGCCGGGCTCCTGCCTCTCATCCGGATGCAGGCTACCCAGGCTCAGTTCCTCATTCCCATGGCGGTCAGTCTCGGCTACGGGATCGTTTTCGCCACCTTGATTACGCTTTTCTTTGTGCCCGTCAATTTCCTCATCATGGAAGACATTAAAAAAGCTTTCGTGAGCATGATGTCGCTGGAAAAAGATGACGCGGCACCCCTGGAAGGGGCAAAAACTCAGTAGCACTTATTTTGTTTCCACGGAGTCCCGCGCCATGCAGGGGCGCGCTGGTTTACTGCCTCGCGTTTGGCAGGGTCACATTTTCCACCTTCAATTGGCAGCGCAGAAATTTCACGTTTTCCGGGGCGCCGGGAACTGAAATCGTGGCCCTGTTCCAGCGGAACGCGGAAATCCGGGAGGAAACCAGGGAATCAAAAGGCTGAAGTCCGTCCATCCATTCCTGAATTCTCGCGGCGGTTTCTTCCGGCGATTCAGAGGGAAGCTTTTTGGGAATGTTGCCTCCAAAATCCCCCACGATTCGGCATTGATTGATGGTGAACCCGTAAGGATTTCCAATATCGATCGAAAGAACGGTACCCGTTTTTCCTTTCTCCACTTTTTTGACGGCAATCAAAAAAGCCCCGTAGTCCGTCTTCAGGACCGAGGCCGCCTTCGAATCCACCAGAATGTGCCCGAATTCCGCGCTTCCACCTCCGCCAACATTCTGCTTTTCGAGTTGCGCATTCAGAATTTTCATAGAGAAGCGAATGAGCTGCAGATCATCCCGTGAATCAGCTTTGATGCCGATGTTGAACGGAGTCCACGAAAAAGGCTTCAGAGTCTTGGTCACCGTCGCCTCAAAAGGAGTCAGTGTCTTCTGCCACTCTTCTATTTTTTTGTTATACACCGAATACTCTTCCCCTTTTTCCAGTTTGGGAACTCCGCCTCCGTAATCGCCGTGCAGGGTAAATTGCTGGACGGCGAGGGCCATAGGATTTCCAATATTGAGGTGAATCTGATACCCCCCCGCCGCGGCATCCAGATCGATGCCTTCGATCCGGACAAGAAATGTTCCATGATCCGTCGGTAAAGTAGAATGCCCTTTCAGGTTGGGACGAAGGTAGGCCATCTTGTCGGGACCCGACTGAGATCGCATCATCTGATTGACGGAACTCTGGAGATTGGCAAAGCGCTTTTCCAGATTTTTCGCGGAGGATGAATTCTCCACCTTGGCCTCGGCCGCCTCGACACGGTCCCCAAGTCCATTGACCTGGTCGCGGGTGTCGGACCGAACTTCCCTCAGTTCAGCTTCGAGCCGGTCAATCCGCTTTTCCAGATCCTCGTTGCAACCCCCCAGTAAAAACAGGGCCAGAGCAGCGCTTATCGAAACAGAATTCCTCATGAATAACGAACCCCACCAAATACCGGTTCGGCAGGTCAATCAATCAACATTTTCAAAGTTCATCGCCGTTTCAGAACTGTAGGTTTCGACAACATGCCCGTCGGACCCATGCTCCGAATTGCGATCTCTGACGGCGCCCTCTCAAACCGATACGTTTCCTGACCACCGGGAATCATTCGCAAGGTCACCCATGAGTCTTTCCGGGAAGGGCGGATCTGAATCACTCTCCAGCGAACATCTCCCGCCATTTTAAAACTGAGATGCAGGGCGCCTCCCTCCTCCGCAACAGCCACGTAGGTGGGGCTGGGCGCTTTGGATCCCAGCCATGGACTGGCCGGGGGAATGGCCACTTCTCTGAAGGAAGCGGCCAGTTGCGCCCGCAGGCCGTCCCGATCATTCTTGATGGCGCCGATGCTCCATTGAATGTTCCCGGCGCCCTCTTTGTTGGATCCATATCTACGGGTCACATCGATTTCTCTGGTCGTCTCAGAGGCTTTCCTTCGGGGATCGTCCGAACTGCGAATTCGATTGGACGCTATGCCGGGCCACAAATGCCGTTTCTTCTTGTTTTGACTCGCCCACCACTTTGTCAGGGTGGTGAAACTGTGCGGCGTATCGTCAATCCTCCAGTATAGCTGTGGTGAAAAATAGTCGATCCAGCCATTCCGAAGCCACTTTCTGGAGTCAGCAAAAATATGATCATAAGCGTCGAGGCCCGCTTCGATGCTCGGCGGGTTGTGGGGACGCCAGATTCCGAAGGGGCTGATTCCGAACTTCACCCATGGCTTGGTCGATTTCACCGAACGATAAAGCTGTGACACAAAGCCATCTATCCGGCTCCTTCTCCAATCGCGCACACCCAGCCTCCCACCCTTCGAACGATATTTACCATAGCTCGCCGAGTCGTCGAATTGATCATACACCTTGTCGCCTGAAGTCTTCGGATAAGGATAAAAATAGTCATCCATGTGGACTGCATCAATATCGTAGCGGCGCGTCACGTCCACCATCACCTGAATGGCGCGGTCCGTGACATAATCAGACCCGGGATCCGCCCACACCTGGGTTCCGGCCCGCATCATCAGCGAGGGGTGAGTCCGACTGATGTGGGTGCGGGATTTCTCAGACGTGGCAGTGGCACTGGAGCGAAACGGATTGAACCAGGCATGGAGTTCGATTCCCCGCCGGTGGGCTTCCAGAATGGCGAATGCCAGAGGATCGTATCGGTCTGACGGAGGGCTCCCCATCTTTCCGGAAAGCCAGTAGGACCAGGGCTCAATCCTGGATGCATACAGAGCATCACACTCCGTTCGGACCTGCAGAATAATGGCATTCAATCCGATCTGGGCCGCCAGGTCCAACAGTTGAATCAACTCATCCCGTTGTTGTCGGCCTGAAAGCCCCGGGCGCGACGGCCAGTCAATGTTGTGCACTGTCGCCACCCAGGCCCCGCGAAACTCACGGAGTGGCCGCGGAACTCTGGAGTGAGACTGGACATAATCCCCCAGAGCAGAACCAACAGCGACATGAGCGAAAAGACAAACAGCAGAAATTCGAATGAAGAAGCTCATCAATTGGTTAAGCACCGCTAACAATCAACAGAAGTGCAACAATTTGCAAGCCCCTATTGACTGCTAACGCGATACCGCCTTCGGGTGCAGGCCCACCTGATCGAGGATCGGGGCAATCACCTGTTTCCACAGTTGGTATCCCCTGTCATTGAGGTGGAGTCCGTCGGACAAGAATATTCCGGGATCCGGTTTTCCCTTGCCATTTTTCAACATCGGTGCGGCGATATCCGCAAAATAGAGATTCTTCTTTTCCTGGCAGTAGGCCGCAATTTTGTCGTTGGCCGATTTCATTTCAGGCCAGAGTTTCCATCGGGCGATACTCGGCTTGATCGCGATAAAAATCACGGGAACCCCCGGAGTATTCTTTTCGATCAAATCCGTCAGCTTTTTAAAATCCCGAAGGACACCTTCGGCATCCAAACCTCTGGCGATGTCATTGTCACCCGCATAAAGCACGATGGCCCGTGCCCGGTAGGGAGCCATGCGGCGATCGAAGAAGAAAATCGAATCCGCCAGGGTGGACCCGCCGAATCCATTGTTGAGGACATGGTAACCGGGCCAGAACTTTTCCAGGTCCCACTTCCGGATGCTGGAACTTCCCACGAATAAAAGCAGATTCTCCCCGGGCGGAGTTTTTTTGTCCCTCAACTCAAACGCCGCGATAGCTGATTCATACCGCTCCGGCCCCTTCGATTTTTTTTGATCCTGGGCAGAAAGCGGCGATGCCGGGTCAATCAGAGAAAAAATTCCCAGGACAAAGAACAGGGAGAAACGATGGAGGCTTTGCATTTGAACTGGAGACTATGGCAAGGACAACTCCGTTTGTCCAGTGAGAGAGCGCTGAAAATATTCTCTGTCCCGCTTTGGTCACTTGCGTTTTTCAGCCGTCAATCGAAGATGTGCCCGGAATGAGTGACGACGAGCAGAGCAGCCATGAACAAGTCGATATCGAAACGATCATCGATGCCTTGACCAGCCGTTCTCCGAATCGGATTCAGGCTCTCTACAGAACAGCACACCCTGGTGACGTTGAACAGGCATTCGAACGGATCGGGGAAGACCAGCGGGAGGAAATTCTAGGTGTTCTGCCCGCGGAAGTTCTTTCCGAGTGGGCGGATTATCTTCCGCCCGCCGACGTGGAAATGCGGCTGGGGAGCATGTCTCGCCCCGAGCAGAAGGAAGTTCTCGGAGGACTTTCCGATGATGAACTCGTCGATTTCCTCCAGGAAGTGGGAGAAGAAGATCGGCCCAAATTCATTGAACTTCTTCCAAAGGAAAAGAGACAAGCGTCGGCGAACCTGCTGCAGTATCCGGAGAACACTGCCGGAGGAAGAATGACCATGGCGATGGCCACCATTCCGGAAAAATTGTCCGCAAATGAAGCCTTGGAAGCGTTGAAGGGTGTCAAAGAAGAAATCGAATTGCTCAGCCGGATATTTGTAATCGATAATCACCACCGTTTGATGGGCCATGTCCGTTTGCGGGATCTTGCTTTTGCGGAACGCGATACCCCCATCGGCAACCTGCTTCATCAAAATCATTTCTCCATTGACGCCCTGGCTGATCAGGAGGAAGCGGCGAACATGATCGCCCGATACGATCTTCTGGCCTTACCGGTCGTTGATGATGGCAACCGCCTCCTCGGGGTCATCACCCACGATGATGCCGTGGAAATTCTGGAGGAAGAATCAACCGAAGACATCGAAAAAATATCGGGTATTGGGGGTGATCGCGGTGATCTCGCCTATCTGCAAACGCCGGTGTGGATTCATCTTCGACGCCGTTTTGGCTGGGTACTGGGGCTGGCGTTTCTGGGGCTGGCATCAGGCTGGGTCCTGTTGCAACACGAAAGCGTGTTCAAAGCCTATTACATCCTGTCGCTGTATCTGCCCATGGTGGTTGCCGCAGGAGGAAACACCGGAGCGCAATCAGCCACCATGGTCATTCGGGCCATGTCTTTGGGAGAACTGGGCCCGTCTGAATTCGGACGGGTCGTCTGGAAAGAACTGCGCATTGGAATTTTGCTGGGAAGCCTTTTGGGATTCTGCATCGCCATGCAAATTCAATTTTTACTGCCAAAAACCATCATCCCGGAGGGGATCGGAATTTTCCAGGTGGCCTCCGTCGTCGGGCTGGCACTCACCGCTCAGGTCCTTACTTCAACCATCACCGGTGCTCTGCTTCCCCTGTTCGCCAGAATAGTGCGGCTCGACCCGGCAGTGGTGGCCTCGCCGGCCATCACCACTTTAGTGGACGTAAGCGGCTCACTCATCTACTTCTCACTCGCCCAGCTCCTCCTGTGAACGGGAATGCGGTAGCTTTCCGGGCGGGTCACTTCTTTTGAAGCAGATTTTTCAGCAAGCCCTTGCCGACCTTCTGGAGATCGTCGAGCATCGAGCCCGATTTCTGAAAGAGGCTGCCTATGTTTCCCAAAGTTCCCAGGGGAGTCACGATATCCGCCCTGGGCTGGCCCAGATCTCCACTGGACACCACTTCCAGATAAAGGCGGCCGTCTTTGGTGATAGGCAAAAACAGCGTTTCAACCAGGCTACCGGAAATCTTTCCATTCGATTGGTCGGCCAGGTATTTGCGGGCTTTCTCTTTCACTTCCCTGGTGAACAGTTCGGATGCCATGACTCCTCCCTTGATTTCATGCTGATTGCTCGCCGCGTTGATCCAACTCCCTGCATGTAATTCCAACTGGGTGTCGGCAAAATCGAGCACGAACGGTTTCTCGAATTGATAGCGGCCCCGATCATAGGAAATTTCGGCAGTAGCGTCCCGGGCCAGCTCTCCATTCGTCAGCAGGGCGCCGAGGTCGATACCCAAGCGATTGATCCTGGAAAGAGCCTCCCGCATCTTGCCCAGTATCGGCACTGTATCCAGCTTTGATCCTTTGGCCAGCGTGATGCTGCTCCGCCATTTGGGATCCCATGCCCCGCGGACCGGATCAAACGGGCGAATCTCCCCGTCTCCGCTCAGACGAGTCTCAAAGACCCGGTTTTTATTCTCATTTCTACCACCCACCGCAAGCTCCCCGGCGAACTGAAATTTTGCCCGGTCGTGAGCGCTCAAATTCTCCGGATCAATGTCGATTTCCGAAATTCGAAACCCGGCATTCTGTAACACGACCTGGGCTCCAGTCGCTTCCATATCCACGGTCACCCTGCTGTTTTTTACCTCCACCCGATCCGCCCTGATCGCCATCGGAATTTCCCCCGCGGCGAACGTTTCGCTTTTTTCTTTCTCCGCCGGTTTCGCAGCTGCGCTTTTTCCCTCTTGAAGTTTTCCGAAGATTTCGTCCATGTTGGTCGTTCCATCCCGCCGCATCAACAGCTTTGCATCCAGACCGTCCAAAGTGAGATGCTGAACGTATAGGCGTCGTTTGATCAAATCCAGGGGGTGAACTTTGAGCGACACCGCCTTCATCTGAACCTCCCGGTATGGCATGGGAAGCCTCTCCGACAGAGGGGTTCCATCTTCCACAAAACGGTCACGGGGTCCGAGAGCCAGTCCTTCCACCGCGATATGCGGCGCTCCCAGCAAGCTCAAACCGACAGATTCAACCTCCGCCCGACATCCCAGGTTGGATTCAATCTGATTGGTCAAAAAATCGGGCGTTAAATACCCCAGCAACAACTTACCTGCGATCAAGCCCGCCACCACGGCGACAACCACAGCTCCCAGGAGAAAAATCCCAATCTTTTTCATTTCTGTTTCTCAGCGAATATCACCCTCTTCCGTGGACCATCCCTAATCCTGATGTGCCTGTCGGTCAACCACGAGCCGAAAAGACCGGGCTGCTTGTCCCCGGCGGCATGATCCGGCGGCAGCCGCCCGCGGAGATCATGGGAAACAGGGTTTGGTCCGCCGTCCCACCCTGTTGAGTGCTCTCTTCTCCCAATTTGCATTGGCACACTTTCAGGACAAGTTTTCCCAATGCTTCGATCCGCCATTTTTCTGTGTTTCCTGTTTACAGAACCGATTTGGGTGACCGGCGCTGAAGAACCGCCTGCCCTCCTTCGTCTTCCCGGCTCTGGAGCTGATCCCGAAAAGATCGACTACGCGGCACTGCCCTCGCTCTCCGGAATTCACGCGGTCATCCATCCCGCCAACATTGGCTCGTTCGGAAAAAAACTGGATGCTGTCGATATCCATCATTTGCGACTGCAACTGCACAATTACCTCATTTGGAATGACGACCGCTTCTGGTGCATCTGGAGTGACGGCCCCCGGATCGAGGATCTTCCCACTCAGGAAATCAAGTATTCCACCAGCCGAGAGGGGACCGAGTGGGCCGCCGCAAAAACGGTGACCGGCACTCCCGACGCGCCCTATGCCTTCATCGCCCGGGGCCTCTGGCTGCGTGATGGTGAATTACTTGCTCTGGGCGCCCACTACAAGGGACCTGGTGCGTTCGGAAATGACAAAGACCTGCAACTGCAGGCCTACCGGTGGGACAAGGCAACTGAACGCTGGAAGTTCAAGGGCGAACTCTACGACGATGCCATCAATAATTTTCCACCCCAACGGCTACCGAATGGAGATTGGATCCTGACTCGCCGCGATGCCCGGTTTCACGTCTCGATGCTGATTGGCGGACGCAGATCCCTGGACGATTGGAAATCCTTCCCGGTGACTGGCGCGGGAAATGGCGGGAGATTCCGGCCCGACGAACCGGTTTTCTGGCCACTCCCGGACGGAACCCTTTTGGGTCTCTACCGTGACAATGGCGGATCACATCGGCTGTTTCGCGCCACTTCAAATGATCAGGGTCGAAGCTGGTCAAAGCCGCAAATCACCAATTTTCCCAATGCCACGAGCAAACTGTTTTCCCTGAAAATCAGTCGTGGTTATCGCATCCTGATCCTGAATGCCCATCCCCGGGTTGGACGGCGCGAATTGTATCTGGCCTGCAGCCGGGATGAAAAGATCTTCACCCGTCTGGCCCGACTGGCTATTCCATCCCCTCCTAAGATGGCCGCTGACATTTCCAGATTGAAACATAAGTTCACGTCCGGAATTGCTTCTCTTCAGTATCCCCACGCCATTGAGCATGACGGAAAATTGTTCATCGCCTTTTCTCGATTGAAAACGCAAACGGAGATTTTTATCGTATCACTGGATTCGATTGACAACTTGTTAGAGTAACTCGATTCAGGGAAGAAGGCGTCTGATACGGGATGCGACGTCCTCGCTGAATCGGTGGATCGTATCGGTGACAAAGGTGAGCGGATCAATCGAGGGATCGTGGATCAAAGATGTGAGATCCATGGCAAAAGAAAGCTGATCCGCCTCGTCCGTGGCATGAGATTCAAAAAATGTAGCGTTGGCTCTGCGTCGGCCCAGGGTGGCGAGATCGTAACGTTTTCCTCCGGCGATCTGGGAATCGAAAATTCCATTGAGAGCCATGGCAAGATTCTCATGGGCGGACACATCGAGTACCGCCTTTTCGGTATCCACCATCCAATCGAGACTCCTCCACACTTCGCAACCAAACACTTTTTCCGGACGCTGCGTCTCCGGGATGGACCTGATCGCTTCGATGACAGACAACACCACGGCGATATGGGTCTCATGTTTGTCGGCCAGATTATGCGTATAAACCACCCTGGGTCTACTGACTTCAATAATGTTCTTCAATTCCCCGGTGGGAAAATGATTGGACGGGTCTTTGATTTTGCTGCTGGGCCAGGCCAGTTGCCACATGGCCGCGTAGTGGCCGACCTGCGCCGCATCGTTCTGCTCCCGAACACGCACCGCTTTCATCTCTTCATCGCTCATTTCGCGATAGGAACCAGCCCGGGGGCTGCCGCCACCGTCCGTGCATGTCACCCCGGCAAACCACTTGGTTTCACTTTGGTAACAATCCAGAATCCCGTGGAAGGCCATGAATTCCAGGTCGTCCTGATGCGCTCCGATCCCCAGGTGGGTAATGCGCCGCAGAGCTTCCGATTCCGACACGCCATCGGGGATGAAAAGCTGGGCACTTGATTGATGGAATTTCATATCGGGTCGGAAATCAGGGTGGAATGGCGGGAAGACTCGCGGCGGCAACGGCCTGACCGTGACGCTTTTCCGTTTCATCCGGGGTCCGAAAACGGATTGTTCCGGCGAGTTCGGGAAACTCGGTCTCAAGCACGTTTCGGGTTTGCCGTAAAAGAATATCACCTCCGGCGCCGGAGGTCACCCTCCCCAGGACAAGCACCTGATTCATGTCATAAAAATCCGCATAATGAGCGACGGCATAACCAAAATAACGCCCAATGGTCTCAAAGATCCTCTCGCCAGCGAGATCACCGGCATCCGCCTTTTCCTGCACTTTTTTCAATCGCTCAGGCAGAGGCAGGTCCTCCGGAAATTCAAAACCGTTCTGCGCAGTGGCCAGACGCGCCACCGCCTGTTGGGACAAATATTGCGCCCCGGCTCCTACTCCACCCGACCATTCATCCGTAGGCGCATCGGGCCGGTAATCAATCGGCGCGAAGGCCAGTTCGTTGAGCCAGGTCGTGATGTTCCCCGCCGGAGTGACAAAGCCAACCGCCTCGCTGGTTCCCATGGCTACACCGAGAACACCTGTCTCACCACTGGCCATGGCGCCGGCCAGAGCGGTCACTTCCCCGTCGTTGACGATTTGGAAAGGAACTCCTCCCCATTTTTTCCGAACATCGGAAAACAAGCGGCGCACTCTCTTTTCAAACACA
>Ga0114931_10004736_pt1 | contig 16922 bp, 15 predicted proteins | sample 2SBtaG_FD_89579 | JGI IMG/M metagenome (GOLD analysis project Ga0114931, IMG submission 89579) | Deep subsurface microbial communities from Kolumbo volcano to uncover new lineages of life (NeLLi) - 2SBTROV14_V59a metaG | ecosystem: Environmental > Aquatic > Marine > Volcanic | place: Kolumbo...
ATCATAAATTCCATGTATTAAACTCGACTCTTCTGGAATATGAATAGTTGGATTAATACGCTGTGTTTTAACCTCTTTTTCTTGATTAGGATTAATTTTGATGAAGGAATACTCGATAATACGATCCTTGGAAACACTAATACCGGTAGTTTCGAGGTCGAAAATAACCAAAGGGTTTTTTAAATTGAGGGGCATAAAGGCTGATTAGAATATATTATTTAAGTCCAAACTACCAAAATTAGCTGAACTCATTAACAATATATTTTGATTAACTAATTTAATTTTTTTCAAGGCTTTGCCAAGCTGCTGCGGATCATTTATTACCTCCAAATTAGGATGGTTGAACGCTTCTTGAACATCTTTTGAGGTAAAAGGGGTAAGTCGTTTTTGCTCAACCGCTTTTGGATTATAAAAAACAATTGCTTTATTACAATATTTAAGGGTGTCAGCATACCGGCTAAAAAAATCTTTATTTAAGCTACTATAGGTATGAAGTTCGAGAACACCTATTAAATCCCGTTCAGGATATTGTGTTTTAACGGCAATGGCTGTTGCCTCAACTTTTGAGGGCGCATGGGCGTAGTCTCTAAATACGGTATAATTACTATTTTTCTGCAATACGTTTAAACGCAATGAAGGCAGTTCAAATGATTTAATAGCATCATAGAATGCATTTTTACCAATGCTTAATCTGGACAAAACCTCTTTAGCACCACTTAAATTAAGCAAATTATGCTTACCGAATATTTTTAATCTAATACGGTCATCTCCATTAATTAAGTAGGTTACCTCATCGACAATTTCATGTGGGTGGGTGGTGTAGGGTAAAGGTAGTACATCCGGCCTCTCTTTGCTACCAATTACCGGTGCCAAGGCATCTTCATTATTATAAGCCAGTGAGCCTGCCTTGGGGGTAGCATCTCCAAATAAATCGAACTGATGAACATAATCTTCTTCGGTGGGAAAAACATTGACATGATCCCAGGCGATACCACTAATAAGGCCAATATGATGTTGGTAATGTAAGAACTTGGGGGTAGGATCAATTCTAGAAGAAAGATATTCATCTCCTTCTATGATAATAACTGGGGCATCAGATAGTCTTACCGTTTCATTAAATCCATTTACTTTAGCACCAACTACATAATCGAAAGCACGATTATTATGTTTAAGCACATGCATGATCATTGAGGTAATAGTGGTTTTGCCATGGCTACCCGCCACAACAATCCGTTGTTTGTTTTTCGATTGTTGGTAAATAAACTCTGGAAAAGAATAGATTGTGAGGTTCAATTCTTGAGCTCGTACCAATTCCGGATTATCCTTATGGGCATGCATTCCTAACAGGATAATATCTATAGATTCATCTATATTTTCCGGGAACCAACCTGTTTTTTCCGGCAAAAGGTGATGTGTGGCAAGCCTAGATTTGGAAGGATCGAAAAACTCGTCATCAGATCCGCTTACTTTAAATCCTTGTTCTTTAAGGTTAATGGCCAGTGCATGCATTACGCTACCGCCCATAGCAATAATATGTACTCGCTTGATGTTGCTATCCATAGGCTCAAAAATAGAAGAAAATTTAATAATACACTCCTAAATAAGTATCCACTTCCATATATTTTTAGATTAATAATCTAAAAGGTTATCCAAGAGATTTCTGAGTTCCCGTAATGCCAACCGGTCATTTTGTACACTGGCAAGTTCAATACCATCATCAATTACTTTCTCAGCCAACTCAATCTCATCTTTATCGAGGTATAATTCAGCAATATGATAATAAGTTGGCAAGTACTTTGGGTGATCCTTTAATAAAGATTCATAGTACCCAAGGGCCTTTTTTGGGTCATAATGTTTATATTCATTGGCCAGGCAATAAATATTAAATGGGTCTGCCGGGTCATCGGCAATAAATTGCATAAGTTGCTTTATACGATCATTATTCATTGATAAATTTCATTATTATTACCATCAAAATTCGCTAACTTGGTGGCAAATTTAAAACGGATTATTTAAAAGTATAGAAAGATGAAAATATTGGTATGTATAACACATGTGCCTGACACCACATCGAAAATATCGTTTACGGATAATAATACCAACTTCGATAAAACGGGGGTACAATATATTATCGGACCCTATGATGATTACGCCATAGCCAGGGCTATGGAATTGAAAGAAAATTCAGGTGCTGACGTTACTGTGTTGAATGTAGGGATGGCCGAAACAGAACCAACTATTCGCAAGGCTTTGGCAATTGGTGCTGATGATGCCATCAGGGTAAATGCTGATCCATTAGATGCCTTGTTTGTGGCCAATCAAATAGCAGCAGTAGCTAAAGAAAACCAATATGATCTAATTTTGATGGGTCGTGAGTCAATAGATTTTAATGGGGGTCAGGTACATGCTATGGTGGGTGAATTATTGAATATTCCCTCACTTTCCCCTGTAATGAAGCTTGATATTGAAGGTAACATAGCTAAAATGACGAAAGAAATTGAAGGAGGGAAGGAATATGTTGAAGTTGATATGCCGTTTGTTGCCGGCTGCCAGGAGCCTATTGCAGAATGGCGGATTCCTAATATGCGCGGTATTATGACCGCCAGGTCTAAGCCGTTAAACGTTATAGAACCGGTAGCCGATGGTGTAGCAACCGAGGTAAAACAATTTGAATTACCACCTCCAAAAGGTGCGGTTAAAATTGTAGATACAGTAGATGAGTTGGTTAGTTTGCTTAAAAATGAAGCAAAAGTTCTTTAATCTTAAAAATATTTAGACATGTCTGTTTTAGTATATATAGAATCTTCAGAAGGAAAAATTAAGAAATCGTCACGCGAAGCTGTTAGCTATGCCAATGCCATGGGTAGTGGTGATGTAACTGCTGTGTGCCTAAGCCAGGTAGATGATGCCGAACTGGCTTCAGTAGGAAAAAATGGTGCTAACAGCGTATTGGCCAGTGCCACTTCCCTGGAAACAGCCGAAGCTGCTGCTTCTGCCTTGGCGCAAGCGGCTAAAAGTAAGGGTGTGGATACCATTGTGTTGGCAAGTTCATCGAGTAGTGGTGCTATTGGTGCTCGCCTGGCTATTAAAGTAGAGGGTAGCATGGCCGCAAATGTGGTTGCTTTACCAGACACAAGCAACGGCTTTACAGTTCGTAAAAGTATTTTTACTGGTAATGCCTTCGCCAAGGTAGAACTGACAAAAGATATTAAGGTTCTTGTTATCAAGAAAAATACAGTTGAGATAAAGGAAGACGGAAAAGATGCCTCTATAGAAAAGTTTAGTCCGGAGATTTCTGCTGATGATAACCGGGTAAAAATCATCAACATAGAAAAAGCTACTGGCAAAGTACTTTTACCGGAAGCTGATATTATTGTGTCGGGAGGACGAGGATTAAAAGGTCCTGAAAATTGGGGCATGATAGAAGAATTAGCTGATGCCTTGGGCGCAGCTACTGGATGTAGTAAGCCGGTTTCGGATATGGATTGGCGCCCCCATAGTGAACATGTTGGTCAGACAGGAATTAAAGTAAGTCCTAGCCTCTACATTGCTATTGGTATTTCGGGAGCCATTCAGCATTTGGCCGGGGTAAACTCATCTAAGTATATTGTCGTTATTAATACCGATGAAGAAGCACCATTTTTTAAAGCGGCAGATTATGGCATTGTTGGAGATGCATTTGAAGTGGTTCCTAAGTTAACCGAAGCTGTAAAATCATTATAGAGAATCAGTGGATAAGATAGAACTTGATATCATCGGTTTACAATCGAGTCAATCGCAAAGTGGCTCTTTTGCACTTGTATTAGGAGAAATTGGTGGTGAAAGGAGACTCCCCATCATTATTGGCATGTTTGAAGCACAAGCCATAGCCATAGAAATGGAGAAGATTATTCCGAACAGACCGATGACCCATGATTTATTTAGGTCATTTGCCCATGAATTTAAATATCGGGTTAAGGAGATTATAATTTCCGATCTGAAGGAGGGGGTGTTTTTTGCTAAAATTGTCTGTGAGGGGCAGAAAGGTAAGGTAGAAATTGATGCCCGGCCTTCAGATGCCATCGCAATTGGTATAAGATTTAATACCAAGATTTATACCTATGAAAAAATTCTTTCTGAAGCTGGAATTGTTTTATCCGAAGAAGAAGAAATAGAGGAATTAAATACACCGAAAGCCAAACCTAAGGAAAAAGGGTCTCCCAGAGCTTCAAAAAGTTTGAAGGACTACTCGTTAGATAAACTGAATAAAATGCTGGATGATGCCATAGAAAGGGAAGATTATGAACAAGCTGCAAGGATTAGGGATGAGATAGGGAAGAGAAATTAAGTAAACTAGCCATTTTATTATTTTATGAGAATCAAAGGATTATTGTTCTTGCTAGGAGGGGTTATTTTATCTTGCAGTACAAATTCGTCCAGAAAAGAGTCAACGGCTAAAAATTTTGATCTTGCTACTATAAATACTGCGAAAGGAAAAATCATCATTTTGCTGTATAACGAAACGCCACGGCATAAAGCCAGTTTCATAAAGTTGGTTAAAGCGCACTATTTTGACTCATTAACTTTTAATAGGGTAATTGAAAACTTTGTTATCCAGGGAGGCTGCCCGGATACCCCGGCCGGATTTAGCGATTCTCCTTATTTACTTGAGCCTGAGTTTAATCAAAAATTAAGACACATCTACGGTGCTGTTGGTGCCGGCAGGGATAATAACCCTGATATGCTTTCAGCCGGCTGCCAGTTCTATATTGTACAAAACAAAGAAGGGCTTCATCGACTGGATGATAAATACACAGTATTTGGAAGAGTGGTAAAAGGGATGGATGTAGTTGATAAGATTGCCAAGGTGGCTACTGACTCTTTGGATGCACCAATAGAGCCAATTGGTTTAATAGTTGGGATAGAAAAAATAGATAGTGCTGAACTGTATGAAAAGTATTTATCAAAATAACGGCAGCTATGAGTGACCACAAGATTTCTGCATACTTTAATGGATAAAAATTAATAGGGAGTAATTTCAGGATGGATGAAATTTCATCCTGGTATAATGAACCGAAATCATCTTACTTGAATGACGTCTTTCATTCAGTCGAAAATAGGATTTATTTCTTCTAATAAGTTAATATCATATCTATCATGCATCATTGATGATAATTTTTTTGGCTTTAATACTACAGTTGAATATCCTGTATCATCAGACTAATTTATTCCATAAATTAGCACCTCAAAACGTGGCATATATAGTAAGAAAATCATCCTAGAATCATCCCTACAATAGTAGCTGAGAGGAGTGAAGCGAGTGTGCCTCCTAAAAGGGCGCGCATACCATACTGAGAAAGTAACACACGTTGGCCTGGGGCCAATCCTCCAATACCGCCTATTTGAATACCAATTGAGGCTATATTGGCAAACCCACACAACATATAAGTTGACATAATTATGGATTTACTACTGGCAAAAGTGCCGGCAGCTTTAAGGGTGGCAAGGCTTTCGTAACCTACAAATTCACTGGCAATTATCTTTTCTCCCAACAGCTGTCCTACTAAGGCTATATCGTGTACCCCAACACCGATTAGCCACATGAGAGGGGCAAATGTATAGCCCAATATAAATTGTAAAGACAAACTGTTATATTGACAATTTGTAAGGGATGCAATGGCATCGTTTATGCCTATTAAATTGCCTGTTCTTATAAAGACATAGTTCGCCATGGCAATAAAGGCAAAAAAGACGAGCAGCATAGCACCAACATTTAAAGCAAGTTTAAGGCCCTCGGTGGTACCATTAGACATGGCATCTAATAAATTTGTACCGACATTTTGTTTGGTAATATGAATATTAGTGTTAATCTCATCTGATTGAGGAACAAGGATTTTAGAAATCACAATAGCTCCTGGGGCTGCCATAATTGAGGCTGCTAGCAGGTGTTTAGCGAACAACAACCGCTGGGCGGGATCGTCACCACCCAAAAAACCAATATAGGCCGCTAGCACTCCACCGGCTACTGTTGCCATGCCGCCAATCATTACCAGCAAAATTTCTGATTTGTTCATTTTCTCGAGATAAGCCTTAATTAACAAAGGGGCTTCGGTTTGCCCAAGGAAAATGTTGCCCGCCACTGAAAGTGATTCCGCTCCGGAGATTTGTAAGGTTTTAGTTAGAAGCCATGCTAGTCCGTACACTACCTTTTGAATTATGCCCAGGTAAAAGAGTACACTGGTGAGTGCCGAAAAGAAAATAATAGTGGGCAGTATCTGTAAGGCGAAGATGAACCCTACAGAATCTACATTCATTAAATCACCAAAAATAAAGGTGCTACCAGCCTTGGTAAAATCAAGAATTACCACAAATATCTTGCCTACAAATTCAAAGAAACTACGTACAAATGGGATGGTTAAAATACTGATAGCTAAAACTAGCTGAATGGTGAGTCCAACCCCTACCACGCGCCACGAAATAGCCTTTCTATTACTGCTAAACAGGTAAGCAATAAGAATAAGCACGGCCATTCCCAACATACCTCTGGGTATTGAAACGGCCCAGTTTCCTTCCATTTTTAGGGCACTTTCATCTACAAGATTCGATTTGTTATTTTCCTTATAGGATACTTTTTGGCCGATGACTTCAGTTTCGATAGAATCAATTTCGCTGGTCGCAGTGCTATCTATTTGCTGGGCTACCAGATAGTTGAACTTTAGCAGGAAAAGAAAGAGTAAAGCTGCTAAAGTCAGGAATTTTCGTACATTCATAAGATTCGATTTCGGCACGCATAAGGTGCAATTATTTTTACTTAGTTCAAAATAATTCACCGCAAAAAGAGGCTGCCTTTAGCAGCCTCTTTTTTTGTTTTTGAGGCTATTATGCCTGTGGCTTAGGTGCAGCTGACAGCAATTCTTCTGAAGCATTATCTTTAAACTTTTCAAAATTAATGATAAACTCATTCGCCAAGTGATTTGCCTTCTTATAATAGTCGTCCTTATCTGCCCAAGTATTGACCGGGTTGAGTACATCGCTAGGTACATCAGGGCAATTTGTTGGCATAGCCAAACCAAAAATTTCATGGGTCTGGTAATCCACATTGTCCAGTTTGCCATCCAAGGCAGCTGAAATTAGCGACCTGGTTATTTTCAAACTCATGCGACTCCCAATCCCGTAAGGGCCTCCTGACCAACCGGTATTAACCAACCAAACATTCACTTTAGTCTCCTGCATCTTTTTACTTAACATTTCACCATACACTGTAGGATGCAAAGGCATAAATGGTGCTCCAAAACAAGCTGAAAATACGGTAACTGGTTCTGTAATTCCGGCTTCAGTACCTGCCACCTTGGCTGTATAACCGGAAATAAATTGATAGGCGGCTTGAGAAGGGGTTAATTTAGAAATAGGAGGGAGAACGCCAAAGGCATCCGCTGTTAGGAAAAAGATATTTTTAGGGGAATCACCTACAGAGGGTACCGCTATATTACGTATATGATGAATAGGATAACTCACTCTGGTGTTTTCTGTTATTGATCCATCTTTAAAATCTACCTTGTTTGTTTTAGGAAAAAATATTACATTTTCTAACAAGGCACCAGGTTTAATTGCATTAAAAATATCAGGTTCATTTTCTGCTGAAAGGTCAATGCATTTGGCATAACATCCACCTTCGAAATTAAACACAGAATCATCTGACCACCCATGCTCATCATCACCAATTAAGTATCGGTTTGGATCTGCCGACAAAGTAGTTTTCCCAGTACCCGATAGGCCAAAGAACAATGCTGCATCACCATTTTTGCCTTTGTTGGCAGAACAATGCATTGATAAAACATTTTTCTGGAGTGGCAATATAAAATTCAGGGCCGAAAAAATGCCTTTTTTAATTTCACCAGTATAACCTGTACCACCTATCAATACCATTTTCCTGGTAAAATTAATAATAGCAAAATTATGTTGCCTGGTGCCATGCAGAGTAGGTCCGGCATGAAATCCCGGAGCATTAATTACTGTCCATTCAGGATTGAAATCAACTAATTCCTCTTCATTCGGTCTTAAGAACATATTATATGTAAACAAATTAGACCATGCCAATTCGGTAATAAACCGAATGTTCATTTTATAGGCTGGGTCAGCACATGAAAATCCATCTCGAACATATATTTCTTTACCAGACAGGTACTCCATAACATGCTTATAGAGCAGATCGAATTTATGGGTCTCAAAGGGAATATTTATATCGCCCCACCAAACGGTGTCTTCGGTAATATTGTCAAAGACAATAAAGCGGTCGTTAGGCGACCTGCCGGTAAACTCTCCAGTGCTTACATTAATGGCTCCGCTACTGGCACGTTTAGCATTCTCTTTCTCAATAGCAATTTCGGCAAGTTTTTCGGGGGCTAAATTCCAGTTTATTAAAGCATCTTTAATGCCCATTGCTTCAATATCCAGATTCTTTTTTAAAATAGTTGTCTCAGACATTTTATTATTTGATTAAATACTTGGTATAGGCTCCAAAAGTAACAAGAATGTGATATTTTTTCTCAGTCGTAGCTAATATAAATAACATTTTTACCTATAATGATAATTGTACTTGTAAATTATCTTTGGTAAGTGTACTTTGGTAGCTTTTGAAAACTATAGCATTTTCTTTTACAGGACTAAAATATATTTATGAGCGCGGAATCAAATAACTCATCGACTTTATTCGGTCATCCTAAAGGCCTTTTTGTACTTTTCTTTGCCGAAATGTGGGAGCGATTCTCCTATTATGGCATGCGTGCTATCCTTACCTTATATATGGTAAGCTCCGCTACGGATATTAATGCCGGTTTGGGTTGGGATAACAGCAAAGGACTGGCATTGTATGGATGGTACACCATGTTAGTATATGTTATGTCCATTCCGGGAGGAATTCTTGCTGATAAATTCATTGGCCAAAAAAGAAGTGTGTTTATAGGGGGTATGATCCTTGTGGTAGGTCAGTTTACCCTGGCGATAGATTCTCTTTTTGCATTTTATACAGGCCTTGGGTTGATTATCCTTGGTGTAGGCGCTTTAAAGCCAAATATTTCTACTATGGTAGGAGGTTTGTATCCACAGGGTGATCCCAGACGTGATCAGGGATTTACCTTATTTTATATTGGAATTAATGTAGGGGCTTTTCTGGCTTCGATTATAGTTGGTGCCGTTGGTGAAACCATTGGCTGGCATTATGGCTTTGCCCTTGCCGGCTTTGGCATGCTTTTAGGTCAGATAACATTTGTTTGGGGTGGTAAAAAATTCTTGGTTGGTATTGGGGGTATGCCTAAGAAAAAAGCTAAAGAGGATAGCGAAGGTGATTCGTCTTTGGGAGACTTGCTGACGCAGTTATTTAGGAGCCCCATGCAGCTTATTATTACCATTCTGTTGGCTGTAGGTAGCGTGGTTCTATCGGTATATAATTTTGAAGGATTCGATCTGTATGCTTATGCTGCATTATTTGTGTTTTTATCCATTGTAGTTGGCTTTTTGATGATGATTTATAAGGATATTGATTCAATTGAAAAGGACAGGTTTATTGTGTTGATACTTTCGTTCTTAATTGTAATTGTTTTTTGGGGCGCTTTTGAACAAGCCGGTGGTTTAATGAACATTTATGCCCGCGCTAAAATTGACAGGGTTGTATCACTGTTTACTGTTGATGTACTCTTTATTGGTTTCATAGCTGTATTAGCCATAAAGGGATTTTTGGATCAAATGAAAAAGAAAGATACAGCTAAAATATTCTTTGTTGTAGCAGGCTTACTCCTAATTGTTTATTATATATTAAGGTTTTATTTAGGTGTATTCTCTAACCCTTACGAGATTCCAACATCTATATTCCAGTCGGTTAACCCGCTGTTTATAATGATTTTTGGAACTATTGTTGGTGGATTTTGGATATGGTGGGGAAATTCCGGAAGGGAGACTTCATCCATATTTAAAATGGCTATAGGTACCATGATTATGGGAACAGGCTTTTTATTTATGGCTGAGGCTTCGCATCAAATACATCAATATGGCGACAAAGCTGCCCTCATATTGCTGATTTTAGCCTACCTATTGCACACCATTGGCGAACTTTCTGCATCTCCTGTTGCTCTTTCCTTTATCACTAAAGTTGCTCCAGTTAAATATGTATCGATTATGATGGGGGTATATTTCGCTGCTACAGGGTTAGGAAATAAGGTGGCCGGTACCATTGGCGAGGCTAGTCAGGCAGAACCAATAAAGGTTGCTGTTGTTGAAGGAACCAACCTTAATACTTTGGTTGACAACGACACACTGGTCTCTAAAGCTTATGATCTGGTAATTGTTGCGAAAGGTAAAATTGAGAATGATCAAGTTGTAGTAACGAAGGAAGGCAAGGATATCCTTGCAGATTTTGTTATATCAAAAGAGAATGAAGAGGTATTAAAGAAGTATTTAACAGAGGACCCAGAACGTGAAGTATCTACAGTGATATTTAGATTAGGGTATGACCAGAATAAGGTAAAAGATGTTAGAGCCGGTAATGCCAAGGTTGATATAGCTTATTTTAGTGGTAATATCGAAGTTTTTGAGATACAAGATAGTAACGAATTTAAAACCTTTATCATGATTTTCGTGTTTACAGCTGCTTTCGGGCTGTTACTATTGTTATTCCTTAAGAAGTTGAAGAAACTCACCCATGGTGCCGAGGATATAAAAGTTTAAATTTTGACTGCGACTACAGAAAATTCACCACAGCTCTTTGGTCATCCCAAGGGGCTGTTTTATTTATTTTTTACTGAGCTTTGGGAGCGCTTCTCATTTTATGGCATGCGGGCCTTACTGGTTTTATACATGACCGAGGAGATTTATCGGTCATTAGAAAACCGTGATGTTATTGCTTCAACAATCTATGCTGCCTATGGGGCACTGATTTATGCAACCCCGGTATTGGGTGGAATGATTGCCGATCGGTTATTTGGCTTTAGGAGATCTATCTTGTTAGGTGGAATACTGATGGTTCTGGGTCAGTTTACCCTTGCCATCGATAACCCAATAACTTTTTTTGCTGGCCTTGGACTGCTCATTGTTGGTAATGGATTCCTTAAACCTAATATCTCGACTTTTGTTGGAACCCTTTATGAGCAAGGTGATAACCGCAGGGATTCAGGTTTTACTATTTTCTACATGGGTATCAATATTGGTGCTTTTGTAGCACCTCTTTTTTGTGGGTGGCTGGGTGTAACTTACGGCTGGCATTATGGCTTTAGCGTTGCCGGTATTGGCATGACTTTAGGGTTATTCACTTTTTGGCGAGGTATAAAATCAGGCGTCTTTGGTAATCATGGTTATGCACCTGATGTGCAGAGACTTGATGAAAAGAAATTTGGCCTTAAATTTAAACATCTGGTACCTGTTCTGGCGGTACTAACGGTTCCGGCAATTGCTGGCATGATGTACTATGGAAATATGACGATCCCTTTTATAGGTACATTTCATTACGAAGGGCAAGTTGTTGATTATGTTTTTTGGATCATCCTGTTTGTTATCTTATATGTTATCGGTAAGACCATGATGGAAGTAAGTAAAGAAGAGCGACAACGTTTGATTGTTATTGTCTTGCTTACTATGTTAATGACCCTATTCTGGGGATTTTATGAATTATCGGGCAGCACTTTAACTCTTTTTGCGCTAAGAAATGTGAATTTAGTATGGCTTAATGCTTCACAGACCAATGCATTATTAGCTATGTACATTATTCTGTTCGCCATGCTTTTCTCTTGGTTATGGGTATTTCTGTCGAAGAAGAAGATGAATCCCTATACACCATATAAATTTGTTTTTGGATTATTTATACTTGGTCTGGGCTATTTAATCTTTGCCTTGAGCGGCAACTATGCTGATGAATCAGGGAAGGTACCATTTATCTTTATGATTATTGGCTACATGATGTTCTCTATTGGTGAGTTGTTTGTTTCACCGGTTGGGTTATCTAAGGTCACAGAATTGTCACCGGCTAAAGTTGTGGCTTTTATGATGGGTGTTTGGTTCTTGTCTTCAGCTTTTGCCTTTCGGTTAGTAGGAAAAGTTGGTGGGCTACTGGCAATATCGGGTAATGCCGATGAGACAGACTCGATTAAGTCACTGGCCATTTATACCCATGGTTTCGAGCAAATCGCTTATGTGACTTTTACCGGAGCAGCATTTGCCTTACTTATAGCCCCCTTTATGAAAAAGTGGATGCACGGTATTCATTAGGTTCTTATATAAAAAAAGCTTCCCATTTCTGAGAAGCTTTTTAGTTTTATTTTGATGAATAAATTTTACATCATACCTGGCATTCCGCCACCGCCACCCATAGGTGGCATTGGAGGTGCATCTTCAGGTTCATCTGCTACCACTGCATCGGTAGATAATAATAATGAAGCAATAGAAGAAGCGTTTTCGAGTGCCAGACGGGTCACTTTGGTAGGATCAATAACACCTGCTTTTATCAAGGTTTCATATTGATTATCCTTTGCATTAAAGCCAAAATCATCTTTACCCTCTTTTACTTTTTGTACCACAACCGATCCTTCAAGGCCGGCATTTTCAACAATGGTTCTAAGTGGAGCTTCTAATGCTCTACGTACGATGGAAACCCCGGTTTCCTGATCATCATTATCAACCTTAATTTTACTAAGGGAACCAATAGACCTAATTAAAGCAATACCACCACCAGCAACTACGCCCTCTTGAACAGCAGCCCGTGTTGCATGCAAGGCATCATCCACTAAATCTTTCTTCTCTTTCATTTGTACCTCGGTAGCTGCACCGATGTATAAAATAGCAACCCCGCCTGATAACTTAGCAAGACGTTCCTGTAACTTTTCCTTATCATAGTCAGAGGTTGTTGTCTCAATTTGAGCTTTTATTTGATTGATACGGGCCTCAATATTATCTTTTTCACCTGCACCGTTAACGATGGTAGTGTTGTCTTTGTCGATATTAATTTTGTCGGCACTACCTAAATACTCTAGGGTAGCATTCTCAAGTTTATAACCTCTTTCTTCAGAGATTACAGTTCCACCGGTTAACACAGCAATATCTTCGAGCGTGGCTTTTCTTCGATCGCCAAAACCAGGAGCTTTAACAGCTGCAACTTTTAAAGTACCTCTTATTTTATTTACTACTAATGTAGCCAGGGCTTCACCATCAATGTCTTCAGCAATAATAAGTAATGGTTTACCCGTTTGAGACGAGGCTTCTAATATGGGTAATAACTCCTTCATATTAGATATCTTCTTGTCATAAATAAGAATTAGGGGCGTATCTAACTCTGCTTCCATTTTTTCAGTGTTGGTAACAAAGTAAGGGGATAAGTAGCCTCTGTCAAATTGCATACCTTCCACAGTTTTAACCTCAGTTTCGGTACCTTTTGCCTCTTCAACGGTAATTACACCATCTTTACCAACTTTATCCATGGCATCAGCTATCATTTTGCCAACGGTAGGATCGTTGTTTGCAGATACAGAAGCAACCTGAGCAATTTCTTTGGAATCCGCAATAGTTTGCGATTGTGATTTAAGGTTTTCCACCACCTTAACAACGGCTTTTTCAATACCTCTTTTCAGATCCATTGGGTTGGCACCGGCAGCAACATTTTTTAAACCAATATTAAACATTGCCTGTGCTAAAACGGTTGCAGTAGTAGTACCATCACCGGCATCATCGGCAGTTTTAGAAGCAACTTCTTTCACTAGTTGGGCACCCATGTTTTCTACAGGGTCTTCTAATTCAATTTCTTTAGCCACTGAAACACCATCTTTAGTGATGGCAGGGGCGCCAAATTTTTTATCAAGGATTACATTCTTTCCTTTGGGGCCTAAGGTAACTTTTACCGCATCGGCCAAAGCATCTACACCTATCTTCAGGCCTTCTTTTGCTTCGCTATCAAATAATATTTTCTTAGCCATTTTAATTTTTTTTCTTATTCTACTTAATTAAACAATTGCAAAAATGTCTGATTCGCGCATGATGAGATATTCTATATCATCTATGGTTATTTCTGTGCCAGAATATTTTCCATAGAGCACTGTATCTCCCGCTTTTACAGTCATTGGTTCATCTTTTTTGCCATTTCCAACAGCTATGATAGTACCTCGCATGGGTTTTTCTTTAGCTGTATCTGGGATGATAATTCCCGAGGCTGTTTTTTCTTCAGCAGCTTCGGGTTGTACAAGTACCCGGTCTGCAAGAGGTTTAATATTCAATTTCGACATTCCTATTAAAGTTTAAAATATAACATATTTGACTTATGCCATTATTAGCATTTGTCGTGCCAATTTGTATTATGGCATATTTATGACAAGAATGCACTTAATATACCATATTGTAGATGCATATTTGACTTTAGCCTGACAAAATAGCAGCCACCAAAAATATATGACATAAAAAAAGCCGCCCCATCCGGGGCAGCTTTTGATATTTTAAAGCACGGGTTACTTATCGTCTTTTAAACCCTTTAAAGGATCGGCACTATTATTTTCAGTTGCTGGTTTTTCCGGAGTTGTTTGCTCTACACCGGGCAAGTTTTGTTGTACGGGAGCTGTACGCTCAAGGTTAGGGCTCTTGATTTCGTCACTATTGGGTTTATCCATTAATACATTTACCCCCATACTTAGTACTAATATGCCAATAGCGAAGCCCCAGGTAAGTTGCTCTAATAAATCGGTGGTTTTTTTAACGCCAATAATATTGCTGGCGCCTGAACCACCAAATTGACTAGAAAGCCCTCCACCTTTAGGGTTCTGTGCTAATACAATTAAAATTAGTAATACAGCAATGATTAAAATTAGTATGATTACAAAAAACATTATCCCTTCTTTTTCTTAAGTTCCTCGATCTGAGCTGCAAAGGAAGCCTTTTTTTGGGGAAACTTCCAAATTAATTTCTTATAAATCTCAATTGCTTTATCGGTTTTGCCTTGTTTAGCAAAAATTACGGCAAGATTTTCCGAAACCAAGTCTTCTTTTAATTGACTGCTGGTCTTTGAAAGGTCTGATTGATTCTTGCTCGGCATTTTATTTCGGGTAATGCTTGGCTTATTGGCGATGAATTTATCAATAAGTTCTTTCTTGGTGTTTTTCTTTGGAGGATTAACGGTGTTATCTATTGATGTTGCATTCCTTGCTGCCGGTTTCTTCTCAATTGTTTGCTCGCCATCCAGCTTCCTTTTCTCTATAGGCTTTTTTTTGCTTCTTAATTTTTTTACAGGCTTTTTTATTGGCTGTGCATCTTCTAGCTCAGCCAATTTTAAAAAAGATGATTTAGTTTGTTGTAACAGGGTAAGGTTGGCAATTACTTCTTTTCTAAGCTGATCAGCATCAATCGTTTTATGGCTAACGTGTTGAGTCTTTTCAGCAGGAATTTTTTTGGCAACAGGTTTTTTAGATTGTGTTGATGAAATAACTTTCCTCTTGGTATCAGTGGGTAGCTTTCCTTCTTCTATAAAATTTCGCAGAACGTTTCTATCGGTAGCATAAAAAGCAGCTAACCACAACCTTTGTTGAAAATCTTTCGCTGATTTTGATGTGCTGCTTTTAAGATCAAGCATTCTAACGGGCTGGCTATAGGGATATTCTTTTACCAATTTCTCCAATGGGATGAACTGCTCATCAACTTTAGAATAATCATTTACCAACTTGTTAAAATGCTCCTTATTCACCTCCTGAAGATTTTTTCAATAAGTAAAACTATGTAATTTTTACCAATTAGCCACTGAGGAATTAAATATGTCGAGAATAATTTGGTCAAAAATCTGATCAATTAACTGAGATTCAACAGATGTTATACCAATATCGCTATCAAAATCAGCAAATTGCGAAAAATTTTTCGAAAAATTAAAGTCCTCATTTTCCAGGTTTACGTAATTCACTTTCACGGTGATAGTAAGTCTGGTAAGATTTGCTGTTTCCCTAGTGGCATCAGATGTGGCAGCAGAAGGGGCCACCGGTGAAAGTCGATAACTAACTATGTTTCCATCCATTTGCAGTTCTCCGCCATCATCTATTTGTTTCAAGCTCGTATTTTGCTGAAAGTAATCACGAACAGCATCAGTAAATAATATGCCTAGATTAGCAGGTCCGTTGCTGGCATCATTATAAAAAGTACTAATACTAATTGTTTCTGCAGTAATGGTGGTGCCGGTAAAGCTATAAACTCCGCACGACTGGCTTATCAATATGAGTATGGGTAATATAAAAAATACTTTACTCTTCAATTTCATATTGTTTTATTTTTCTATATAAGGTACGTTCAGATATCCCCAAATCTTGTGCCGCATATTTTCTTTTGTTATTATTTTTCTGTAATGCTTTGATAATCAACTCTTTTTCTTTCTTTTCTATGGAAAGAGAATCGTCATTTTCATATTCATGGCTTATGTCTTCCACTTTGTCCAACGGATAGGTTGTGGTAGGTCTCTGGTGGTCAATATCTATGAGAACTGGTTGGGTTATTTCTTTTGCAACTTCTTCTTTCACTGGGCGCAGCAAGTGACTGTAATCTTCTAAAGCAGGTTTCTCTAGACCTGATTTTTCATCGTGTTCCAATATATCATGTACCAACTTTTTAAGGTCCACAACATCCTTTTTAAGATCAAATAGAATCTTATACAAGATTTCTCTTTCAGATAAGTTCTCCTCCTGGTTATTATGATAGAGCATCGGGACACTAGTATTGGTGGATGGAAGGTATTTTTTTAGAGTATCAGCAGAAATAACTTTATTTATTTCTAATACTGAGATCTGTTCTACAATATTTTTTAGCTGACGGATATTGCCTGGAAAAGGAAAACTCAGGAGAAGTTCTTTTGCTTCATCTGTTAGTTGTACCGGTTTGGTTTTGTATTTATCACTAAAATCGGAGGCAAATTTCCTGAATAATAATTCTATGTCTTGACCCCGTTG
>Ga0114931_10004737_pt1 | contig 16915 bp, 12 predicted proteins | sample 2SBtaG_FD_89579 | JGI IMG/M metagenome (GOLD analysis project Ga0114931, IMG submission 89579) | Deep subsurface microbial communities from Kolumbo volcano to uncover new lineages of life (NeLLi) - 2SBTROV14_V59a metaG | ecosystem: Environmental > Aquatic > Marine > Volcanic | place: Kolumbo...
AGGACATCCAGTTTGATGATATCGGCGATTTTGATCAATGGAACCCAGTCGTCTGTGAACACGAAGTCGTCCAGGGCAATGGTGTAACCCAAGCGGGAAAATTCCTGGATATTTTCGATGATCCGGGCATTGACAGTGACATTTTCCAGCACTTCGATGACCACGCGGTCTTTGGGAAGATGCAGTGGTGTTTTGGCAATGATATTCTCACTGGTAAAGTTGATGAAGGCCTTGTCGGGGCCGACGATTTTGTTCAGGCCGAATTCCAGCAGGGTGTCGGTAATGATCTGGTTGGTGGCGCTGGTTGCGCCATGGGCTTCCTGAAGATCGAAGTCATTGCCGCGGAAGAGAATTTCATAGCCAAAGGTATCCAGGTGTTTGTCAAAGATCTGTTGTCGACCGATCAGGAATTCCGCCATGATAATAGGATGGTTGTCAGTTGCCGCTATCCTTACAATATTAGTTGAATTGAGCCATTTGTTGAGAAAATTGAGGTTTTATTGCATGATAATGACCAGCGTTAGCAATAAAAATCAATTCACACTCCTGGAGAAAGAAATGGCGAATGAAATCACCCTGGCTGTTACCGGCATGAAATGCGGCGGTTGTGAGAACACCGTGCAAACGAAATTACAAGGCCTGGATGGTGTGCTATCCGTGGATGCATCACATCAAGAGAATACCGTCACAGTACATTATGATGCGGCCAAGGTCGATCTGGATAGCATCAAGCAGGCCATTACCGATGCAGGCTATACAGTCGAATAAATATGACCAGGAGCAGCTGGTCGTCGATAATTTGGGAATAAAGTTCAAGGTAGCGATATGACGGTAATAGGTGGTTTGGACAGCAGCACAGAGGAGATACGCCTATCGATTCTGGGCATGAGTTGTGCCGGTTGTGTCAGCGTAGTGGAGGGCGCGCTGGGCAGCGTTGACGGCGCAGCAGCAGTGAATGTCAATTTTGCCGATCATTCCGCTGTAGTGAAGGGCCATGTGGACCCTGAAAAGCTGATCCGTGCGGTCAGGGATGCCGGATATGATGCGGCGGTGATGGAAGGCTTCGAGGACCCGGCGGAGCAGGAAGCGCAGGAGCACGAGCGCTACCTGCAGTTGCTGAAAAAATCCGCTGTGGCCGGTGCCTTCGGTCTGCCGCTGATGTTTGCCGGACAGCTTGGCTGGTTGCCGCACATCGGATCCCAGACCGGTACCTGGTTCTGGCCGGAGATTGCGTTGCTTACCCTGGGAATTATGGTTTATTCAGGCGGGCATATTTACAGCGGAGCCGCCAAGGCGCTGCTGCTGGGACAGGCCAATATGGATACGCTGATTGCATTAGGTACCGGAGCCGCCTGGTTTTATTCCTGTGCAATCATCGATTATTCGGAGACATTGCCTACTCTGGCCAGACACGCCTATTTCGAGGCATCAGTCATCATCCTTTGCTTTATCAATCTCGGTGCGGCCCTGGAAACCAAGGCGAGGGGCAAGACCTCCAGCGCCATTCGCCAGTTGATTGGCCTGCAGCCGCGCACCGCTCGGGTGATCAGGAACGGCGAAGAGCTGGATATTCCCATCGAGACGGTTGGGTTGGGGGAAACCCTGAGAGTGCGGCCCGGGGAAAAAATCCCGGTCGATGGCGTGGTCATCGAAGGCCATTCCAGTGTCGATGAGTCAATGCTCACCGGCGAGCCATTGCCGGTGGAAAAGATTGAAGGCACGGCAGTCGCGGCAGGGACGATGAATCAGAAGGGTAGTTTTCTGTTTCGTGCCACCCGTATCGGTAGAGACACGGCGCTGGCGCAGATTATTCACAGTGTCCGTCAGGCGCAAAAAAGCAAGCCGACCATCGCAAAATTGGCGGACCGGATTTCCGCTGTTTTCGTTCCGGTCGTGGTAATGATTTCCCTGTTGACGTTTTTGCTATGGATGGCCTTCGGTCCCGAGCCGGCGCTGGGCTATGCCTTCGTTACGTCGATGTCGGTGCTGGTCATTGCCTGCCCCTGTGCCCTGGGATTGGCGACGCCGATCGCGGTGATGGTTGGCGTAGGCAGGGCAGCGCAATCCGGAATATTGATCCGCAACGGCGAGGCCTTGCAGTCTGCGGGTAAACTGAGCTGCGTGGTTCTGGACAAGACTGGCACCGTGACGGCAGGCAAGCCGACGGTTTCCACGATCGAGGTAGCCAATGGCTATGGTCAGGACGAGGTTCTACAATGGGCTGCCAGTATAGAATCGGGTTCGGAGCATCCCCTGGCATCGGCGATCCTGGCTGCTGCCGAAGAACGGCAGCTGCCCATCAAAAAAGCCAGCAAATTCGAAGCGGTCGCAGGACAGGGGGTGATCGCCAGTATCGACGATCAACAGGTATGCTTTGGCAATTCGGCATTGATGAGCAAACAAAAAATCGCCTTCAAGGACTATCAGAAAAAGCTGAAAGTCCTGGCGGAACAAGGGCAGACGCCCATGCTTTTGGCGGTCGATCAGCAAGTGGCCGGCATCGTCGCGGTTTCCGATCCGATCAAGAAAGATTCGGCGCAGGCCATAGCGCGGCTGCAGGAGCAGGGTGTAAGAGTGCTGATGGTCACCGGAGACAACGAAGTCACGGCCCGGGCGATCGCCAGACAGGCCGGCATCACCGAGATTCGCGCCCAGGTTCTGCCGCAGGACAAGGCAGAGGTGGTCAGGCAGCTGCAGCAGCAGGGTGAAGTTGTCGGTATGGTCGGCGATGGCATCAATGATGCGCCGGCGCTGGCGCAGGCCGATGTCGGCATGGCCATCGGCACCGGCACCGATGTCGCCATCGAGAGTGCCGATGTGGTGATTATGCAGGGGTCTCTGGCCAAAGTACCGGAGGCCATCGCGTTATCCAAGCTGACTCTGAGAAATATCAAACAGAATCTGTTCGGTGCTTTCATCTACAATGCACTGGGTATCCCCATTGCCGCCGGATTGCTCTATCCGGTTTCCGGCCTTTTGTTAAATCCGATGATCGCCGGTGCTGCCATGGCGATGTCATCTGTTACAGTAGTCAGCAATGCCAACCGCCTGCGTTGGATCTCAATCAACGGGAGTGTAAAATGAAAATACTTACCTATCTTATACTGATGCCAGTGCTGTTAATGACCGGCTGCAGTGATTCTTCGACCTCCGGCAAGCCGGCGCTCAGCAGTGCGGCAGTGCAGTTGCGCGGTATCGTCGCCAATCGGGAAGGTCTGGTCGGCGAAGGGCAAGTGGTCATCAAGGACAGCAACGGCCGGACCATCACCACCGTGAAGCTGCAGGGTGAGAAAGGCTATACCGCGACGATTCCCGCCAATACCAGTTTTCCGATCATTCTTTCGGTCAGCAATGAGGGCAAGCAATTGCGTGCCGTGGTGCTGAATCCGGAAACGGACAAGCAGGATATCACGATCATGTCCACACTGGTGGTCGAATCGGCGGAAAATCTGGGTGGCTTCACCCGGGAAAACATGGCCCGGGCCGCGACTAACGCAATAAATCAGAGCCGTACCAAATCCGGCAAGGGCACCGTGTCCGGGTTCAAGGGTGATCCCACCAAGCAATTTGGCGGCTGGCATTGACGGCAGGTTATAGCGCACGGCCCGCAAGGGTGCGCAGTGCGCAACCAGCATCGCTTGAGCAATAAAACGGCGTTTTCGAGCAGCAGGCAGGAGAAATCCTGAATGCAGTAGCTGTGCTCAGGATTCCTTGTTTACAGGAAATGTTGATGCGCAACGCGCTGAGCAAATTGCAAAGCAGCAAACTTTGAAATCAATAATATGAAAAAACTGCAATGTGCGGTCATCGGCTGCGGCTATCTGGGCAAATTTCATGCCGAGAAATATGCCTCGCTTCCAGACTGTCAATTGACCGCCGTGGTCGACACCAACCCTGAAACCGCCAGGGAAATCGCCGGCCACTATGGTGGTGCTGAAGCATTGACCGATTACCAGCCGCTGCTGGGCAAGGTCGACGCCGTCAGCGTGGTCGTGCCTACCAGCCTGCATCACGCCGTATCCCGGGATTTTCTGGCTGCCGGCAGCCATGTTCTGGTGGAAAAACCGATTACCGTCACTGTCGAGGAAGCCGATGATCTGATCGCCATTGCCAGAAAGCAGGGCGTGATCCTGCAGGTGGGACACCTGGAGCGTTTCAATCCGGCGATTCTGGGCCTGGGCGAGACGGAGAGCAAGCCGCTTTTTATCGAGTCGCATCGCCTCTCCCCCTTCAATCCCCGGGCCAATGATGTCAGTGTGGTTCTGGATCTGATGATACATGATATCGATATCATCCTGGCGCTGGTGGATTCCGAGGTGCAGCGCATGGATGCCAGCGGTACCGCGGTGCTCACCCAGGATACCGACATTGCCAATGCCCGGCTGGTGTTCAGGAACGGTTGTGTCGCTAATGTCACCGCCAGCCGCATCAGCATGAAAATGGAGCGCAAAATGCGCATGTTCCGCCCCTGTTCCTATATCTCGGTGGATTTCCAGAACCGTGTGTTGATGAAATATCGCACCGGCGACAAGGAGATGTTTCCGGGCATCCCGGAAATCGTCACTGAAGAATCGGTTTTCGCCAACGGCGATGCCCTGCTGGAGGAAATCAAACACTTTGTCGCCTGTATACGCAACGGCGATAACCCGCTGGTTTCCGGCGAAGCGGGCAGAAGGGCACTGGCCACGGCGATTCAGATCACCGATCTGCTGCACAGCCAGGGTCACCAGTCCGCTGCCCGGTTATCGATGTGAGTCGGGTTGACGCTGCGAAACCCAACCATGATTTTTCCAACATGACTTCAATGCATTATTCCGCGAGGCAATTCATCCTATGATCCCAATGGTAAACCTGAAGGCCCAGTACGCCGAATTGAAAACGGAAATAGAACAGGGGCTGCAGGAGGTTCTGGAAAGCTGCGCCTTTATTCTGGGGCCGAATGTGCAGGCCTTTGAAAAAGAGGCGGCTGAATATCTGGGGGTCGAGCACGCCATCGGCGTTGCCTCGGGTACCGATGCCCTACACCTTGCCCTGCTCGCGGAAGGCATTGGTGAGGGCGACGAAGTGATCACCAGCGCCTTTACCTTTATTGCCACCGCAGAGGCGATCCGCTATGTTGGCGCGATTCCGGTTTTCGTCGATGTCGATCCCAAAACCTTCAATATCACCGCCGAGGCCATCGAACAGGCGATCACTGCCAGAACCAGGGCAGTGATGCCGGTGCACCTGTTCGGCCAGCCTGCCGACATGAACAAGATCCAGGCGGTATGCCGTGGCCATGACCTGAAGATCATCGAAGACTGCGCACAGTCTTTTGGTGCGTCGATAGCCGGCAGGCAGACCGGCAGTTTCGGCAATGCCGCAGGGTACAGTTTTTTCCCCAGCAAGAACCTGGGGGCCTATGGCGATGGCGGTCTGGTGGCGACCAATTCCGGGGAAACGGGGGCAAGCGTGCGGAAACTGCGCAACCATGGCTCCGATGTCCGTTATTATCACGATCTGATCGGCTACAACAGCCGCCTGGACGAGATGCAGGCGCTGGTGCTGCGGGTCAAGCTGAAGCGCATCAAGGAATATAACCAGCGCCGCCGCGCTGCCGCACATCTCTATTCACAGCTGCTGGAAGATCTGCCGCTGACCACGCCCCATGAGGATGGCGTCGGCGAGCATGTCTATCACCAATACACGCTGCTGTCGGAGCACCGCGATGTGCTCTTCGAAGCGCTGCAGAAACAGCAGATCGCCTGTGCCATCTATTACCCGGTGCCTCTGCATAAGCAAAAGGTTTTTGCCGGACAATGCGCCGGTCAGTCCCTGCCGGTGACCGAGGCGATCAGTGCACAATGCCTGTCGCTGCCAATTTGCCCGTCATTGCGTGATGCCCAGATTCAGGAAATTGCCGGCGTCATCAAAACCGCGCTGAGCGGTGTTTGACGGACGGCCGATACGGATTTTTTGAAGTCGCCATGCAGCAGCAGGACAGGCAACCGCAGACGGTAATGCTGGTGGCCGGCGAGGCTTCCGGGGATGCCCATGCCGCGGCGATGTTCCTGCAACTGAAAAAACGCCTGCCCGGTATACGGGGCATCGGCATGGGTGGTCAGAAGATGGCCCGGGCAGGCATCGATGTGCGCTTTGATTCCTCACAGATCGGCGTCATCGGCGTCATCGAAGTGCTCAAACATTATCGGGAAATCCGCGCTGCCCTGCGGCAGATGCAGAAACTGGTTGCCGATGAACGGCCGGATCTGCTGATTTGCGTCGATTACAAGGAGTTCAATTTCAAGCTGGCGCGCCATGCCAGGCGCTGCGGCGTCAAGGTGCTGTTCTATGTCAGCCCGCAGGTCTGGGCCTGGCGCCCCGGCAGAGCGAAAAAATATGGCCGGGTGATCGACATGATGGCGGTCATCTTTCCCTTCGAAACACCCTATTACCAGGAGCACGATATTCCGGTGCGCTATGTCGGCCACCCATCGGTGGACAAGGTTGTTCCACAGCGCAGCAGGTCGGAGGATCGGCGCCTTTTTGCCTTGCCGAAGGAGTCGCCGGTGGTCGGTATTCTGCCCGGCAGCCGCAGCCAGGAAATCAGGCGCATGCTGCCGGTGATGCTGCAGGCGGCAGACGACGTGCAGAAGGCATTCCCCGGCTGCCGCTTCCTGCTGCCGCAGGCGGATTCCATCAGCGACGAACTGCTGCAGGCGATGCTGCAGGATTCGTCGGTGGCCGTGCAGGTGATCAGGAACCAGCCCTACGACGTCATCCAGTGCTGTGATGCGGTGATGATCACCTCCGGCACCGCGACGCTGGAAACGGCGCTGTTGACGGTGCCCATGGTGATCGTCTACAAGCTTTCCACATTGACCTACTTGTTGGGAAGATGGCTGGTGAAGTCCCCGTTCATTGGCCTGCCCAACATCGTCGCCGGCAAGGCCATCGTCAGGGAGTTGATTCAGCACCAGGCCAGGGCGGAAACCCTGGCCGGAGAAATCAAAAAAATCCTGGCCGACCCGGACTACGCAGCGAAAATGCGCCGGGAGCTGGGAAAGGTCAGGCAACTACTCGGGCCGGGCGGCGGCGACCGGGCCATGGCCGAGCTGGCCGAAGAGATGCTTCGCCAGGCTGATTGAGGCAGTTTCAGTAAATGTAGGTCGGGTTAGCGTAAGCGTAACCCGACAGGCAAGCGTATCTGGATAAATTCTGGTTTGAATTAATCAACCACAGAGTACACAGAGAGCACGGAGTAATATTGATGTCCCTCAAACCCCGTAAGTCCTGTCATCCAGACGTAAGGAGGGATCTTGATGGCTGATATACTCACTGCATGTGAATTTCGTAGGTCGGGTTAGCGCCAGCGTAACCCGACAGGCCCAGCAAGAGGGGCAATGATGGCAAACAGGTTGCTGGTTTTTTTCATTGTCATGGTCTGCCTGCTAATAGGGCTGGCCTGGCTGACTGTGCGGGACATGACGTCATTGCCGGTGTCCTTTGCCGAGGTTTTGGCCAAAGCCGACAGGGTGCAGCTGCTGGACCGCCATGGCGAGCCGATGTCGGTAACCTACCGGAACCGCTGGAACGTGCATGATCAGGCCGCTCTGCATGACATCCCGCTTTTTCTGCAGCGCGCCTTCATCGTATCCGAAGACCAGCATTTTTATCACCACCACGGTGTCGACTGGCTGGCCAGGCTGCATGCGCTGCAGCAGAATCTTGTGCATGGCGGCACGCTGCGCGGCGCCAGCACGATTTCCGAGCAGGTCGTCAGAATGCTCCAGCCGCGCCCCCGAACGCTGTGGTCGAAATGGCTGGAAGGCTGGCAGTCCATGGCGCTGGAACGGCGCTTCGGCAAACGGGAGATTCTGGAGTTCTATCTTAATCAGGTGCCCTATGCGGCAAACCGGCGCGGCATCGTGCAGGCTGCGCGCTATTATTTCGACCGTGACCTCGAGACCCTCAGTCACAGGGAGATGCTGGCCCTGGCGGTCCTGGTCAGGGCGCCGTCGCGGTTGGACAGCCACCGCCATCCAGAAGCCATGAACAGGGCTATAGACCAGCTGGCGGAGCGTCTGCTGAGCAGTGCGGAGCTGACCCCGGTGCAGTATCGTGCACTGCGGGCAGAAACACTGCTGTTGCGCAAACCGGCGCTGGCCATCCATGCGGAACATTTCCTTCGCCATGTGCTGGCGCGGCTGCAGCCGCAGCAGCAACGCATCATCACGACCCTGGATGGCAGTCTGCAGATGCAGTTACAGGCAATTCTGGACCAGCGCCTGCGCGCGCTGAAACAGCATGAAGTGCACAACGGCGCGCTGCTGCTGGTCGATCATGGCACTGGCGAGGTGCTGGCCTGGGTGATTGCCGGAGCCGGCGCCGCTGATTGGCCGGGAGCGAAGATCGATGCCGTCACCGCCTATCGCCAGCCCGGATCGGCGTTGAAGCCTTTCCTTTATGCGCTGGCCCTGTCCAGGGGCTGGACGGCGGCGACCGTGCTCGACGACGCGCCCCTGCAGGAAGCGGTGGGGAATGGGTTGCATCGCTATCACAATTACAGCCGCGTACACTATGGCCCGGTCAGTGTGCGTGAGGCGCTGGCCAATTCGCTGAACATTCCGGCGCTGAAAACCATTCAGTTCACCGGCGTCGCCGACTATCTGGATTTGCTCGGAAAGTTGGGATTTGCTGGTCTGACCCGGCATCCGGATTATTATGGTGATGGTCTGGCGCTGGGCAATGCGGCAGTAACCCTGCTGGAACTGGTGCGCGCCTATGCCGTACTGGCGAACCGTGGTGTTTTCCAGGAACTGAAAGTGCTCCGGCAAGAGACCTCCGGGGTCCGGAAAAAGAGAATTTTTTCTTCGGAAGTCAGTTCCCTGATCGGCAATATTCTCTCCGATGGCAATGCCCGCCATCTGGAGTTCGGCAGCGGCAGCGTTCTGAACATGCCGCAGCAGACGGCAGTGAAAACGGGGACCTCCAGTGATTTCCGGGACAGCTGGACGATCGCCTATAATGACCGCTATGTGCTTGGCATCTGGATGGGCAACCTGGACAATTCCGAAACCGACGGCATCACCGGTGCAGCCGGACCGGGGTTGGTGATGCGCAGTGTTTTTTCGCTGCTGAACAGGCAAAGACCCGGCAGGGCCTTGTTTCTCAGTCCGAAATTGCTCCGCAGGGAACTCTGTGGGGTTTCCCCGGCAGGGCAGGATGCCGCTGCCGGCTGCGGGCCAGGAAAGACAGAATTTTTCCTTCCCGGAACTGCGCAGCAACGGGGAGGTGGCGTTGCCCCGCGAATGCCGATGATACGCATCAGCCAGCCATCGCCCGGCCTGCAGCTGGCTCTGGATCCCCGGGTGCCCTTGGCGCAACAGGCGTTTGCTTTCGAGCTGCAGGGGGTTGGCAGCGACGATCAGGTTGCCTGGCTGGTGGATGGCAGACTGCAGGGAGAAGGCACTGGTGGGCGCTGGCTATGGTCTCTGCAACGCGGTGCACACCGGCTGCGGGCAGTGGTCAGCCGGACCGGGGACGCCGCGCAACAGACTTTAGAAGTGGATTTCATGGTCAAATGAAGAGATTGTTTTTTGCCCTGTGGCCCGATGAAGCAACCCGGCAGCGCCTGCTGCAGTTGAGCGCAACGCTGCAGCTGCCGGGTGCGAAACGCATCAGGCCGGAAAACCTGCATGTTACGCTGGCGTTTTTGGGTAATGTCGACGAGCAGCTGCTGCCCGCCCTCGAAGAGCAGGTGGAGGGCATACCGGTGCCAGGTTTCTCCCTGCTTTTCGACCAGCTGGACTACTGGCGCAGACCCGGCATTGTCTGCCTGACCTGCAGCAAGCCGGTGCCTCAGGTGCTGCAACTGGCGCAGGGTTTATCTGAAATCTGCTCCGGGCTGGGCATTACCCTGGACGGCAGGGAATTCCGGGCCCATGTGACGCTGGCCAGGCATGTACGCGGCAAGCCGGAGGTCAGGCTGGAACCGCTGCCCTGGCCTGCCGATGACTTTGTTCTGGTGGAATCGCAGACCTGGCCGGAAGGGGTGCAATACACAGTTCTGCGCCGTTATCCTTTTTGTCAATCATGACTATCCCATCCTGGCACTGTATGTGATAATAAGCCGTTTTTCCGGGCTGGCTTACAGTTCCCCCGTTGAGGGGCAGTCTGGATTTGCCGTCATTCAATACAGAATGCCGGCTGCAGTGGGGTAAATCAAAATAGGTCATGCAAATGGATGAAAACAAAAAGAAAGCGCTGGGTGCGGCGCTGATGCAGATTGAAAAGCAGTTCGGCAAGGGAGCCGTGATGCGCATGGGTGACGTTGCCGCCAGTCGTGATATCGACGTCGTTCCCAGTGGCTCGTTATCCCTGGATATTGCTCTGGGCTGCGGCGGTCTGCCCCGCGGCCGGGTGATCGAAATCTATGGTCCGGAATCCTCGGGAAAGACCACGCTGACCCTTTCGGTGATCGCGGAAATGCAGAAACTGGGTGGCGCGGCCGCCTTTATCGATGCCGAACATGCCCTGGACCCGTCCTATGCCGAGAAAATCGGCGTCAATGTTGACGATCTGCTGGTTTCGCAGCCGGATACCGGCGAGCAGGCACTGGAAATCACCGATATGCTGGTGCGTTCCGGCGCGGTCGACATCGTGGTCGTCGATTCGGTCGCGGCATTGACCCCCAAGGCCGAAATCGAAGGCGAAATGGGCGATTCGCACATGGGATTGCAGGCGCGTCTGATGTCCCAGGCACTGCGCAAGCTCACCGCCAATATCAAGCGCTCCAACACCATGGTGATCTTCATCAATCAGATCAGAATGAAGATCGGCGTGATGTTCGGCAATCCGGAAACCACCACCGGCGGCAATGCCTTGAAATTCTATTCCTCGGTGCGTCTGGATATACGCCGCATCGGGTCGATCAAAAAGAGCGATGAAATCATCGGCAACGAAACCCGGGTCAAGGTGGTCAAGAACAAGGTGGCACCACCCTTCAAGCAGGCGGAATTCGAGATTCTCTATGGTGAAGGCATTTCCTTTCTGGGCGAACTGATCAATCTGGGCGTCAAATACGGCTTTGTGCAGAAAGCCGGCTCCTGGTACAGCTATGAGAATGAAAAAATCGGCCAGGGCAAGGACAATGCCAAGACTTACCTGAAGGAAAACCCGGAAAAGGCCCGGCAACTGGAAACACAGATACGCGCTGAAGTGTTTGGCAGCGACGATCAGCAGCCGGTTGAGGAAAAATCCGCTGACTAGTGAATAGCACGACCGATGCTGAAATCAGGAAAATCTGCCTGCAACTGCTGGGCAGGCGCGAACACAGCCGGCGGGAGCTGCTGCAGAAACTGCGCGGCAGGGGCTTTGCCGGGGATGCCATGCAGCGGGTCATCGATGCTCTGGCCGCCGAGGACTGGCAGAGCGACCAGCGCTTCGCTGAAAACTATGCCAGGCAACGTATGGAAAAAGGCTATGGACCGCTGCGCATCGGCAACGAATTGCGCCAGAGAGGCATTGAGGAATTCGATCTGGACAGTGTCGTGGAACAAGTGGCGGAGAACTGGGATGAACTGCTGGCCAGACTCTATACCAGAAAATATCCGACACAGGAGCGTATGAGTCGCAGCGAATGGGCCAGGCGCAGCCGTTTCCTGCTGCAGCGCGGTTTTACAGGCGAAGCAGTCAAGGCACTTTTGCAGCGCCTGGAAATTACGCTGGTATCCTGATGTCGTGAATTTACTTCCTGCAGGTCGAAATGACAATGCCATTAAAAGAACCGGATCGAACCGGTCGGGCGCCCGAAAATGAACTCTGAAACTTCAGTTATCCAGTATCTATCATGAAAAAGTTGACCAGCGCGGAATTGCGCTCCGCCTTTCTAGAATTTTTCCGTGAACGGGGACATGCCATACTGCCCTCCAGCCCGCTGGTGCCCGACAACGATCCGACCCTGCTGTTCACCAATGCCGGCATGGTGCAGTTCAAGAATGTCTTTCTCGGCCGGGAGCAGCGCGACTATGTGCGGGCGGCAACCAGTCAGCGTTGTGTACGCGCCGGCGGCAAACACAACGACCTGGAAAATGTCGGCTATACCGCCCGTCATCATACCTTTTTCGAGATGCTGGGCAATTTCAGCTTTGGGGACTATTTCAAGCGTGAAGCGATTCATTATGCCTGGGATTTTTTGACTGGTGAACTGGGCATACCCGCCGAAAAGCTGTGGATATCGGTGTATGCCGAAGACCAGGAGGCGGAACACATCTGGCTTCAGGAAATTGGCGTCGATCCCGAACGTTTTTTCCGAATCGCCACCAAGGACAACTTCTGGTCCATGGGCGATGTCGGCCCCTGCGGGCCCTGTACGGAAATTTTCTATGACCATGGCGAGGATATAGCGGGCGGACCGCCCGGCTCGCCGGATGAGGAAGGCGACCGCTACATAGAAATCTGGAACCTGGTGTTCATGCAGTACGACCGATCCGCCGATGGTATCCTGAAGCCGCTGCCCAAGCCTTCCGTCGATACCGGCATGGGTCTGGAGCGTATCGCCGCAGTCCTGCAGGGCGTGCACAGCAATTACGAGATCGATCTGTTTCAGGGGCTGGTCAAGGCCGCCGCAGAGATAGCCGGGGTCACCGATCTGTCACAGAGTTCCCTGCGGGTGATCGCCGATCACATCCGCTCCTGTGCCTTCCTGATCGTCGATGGCGTGATGCCGTCCAACGAGGGCAGGGGTTATGTCCTGAGAAGAATCATCCGCCGGGCGATCCGGCATGGCTACCGGCTGGGCATTCGGGAAGTGTTTTTCTATCGACTGGTGGCCCCGTTGGTCCGGGAAATGGGCGAGGCTTTTCCCGAGCTGGCCGAAGCCCGGGAGCAGGTTGAGCGGGTGCTGAAGAAAGAAGAACAACGTTTTGCTGAAACCCTGGAACAGGGCATGAAAATCCTGGAATCCTGCGTAACGAAAATGCAGGGCACGGTGATTCCCGGGGATACCGTGTTTCTGCTCTATGACACCTATGGCTTTCCGGTGGATTTGACCGCCGATTTTGCCCGGGAGCATAACCTCACGATCGATCAGCAGGGCTTTGAACGGGCAATGCAGTCCCAGCGCCAGCGGGCGCGCGCCGCCAGTCATTTCAACGCCGACTACGATCAGGATATCGATCTTGATGGTGAAACCCGGTTTACCGGCTATGAACATTTGCAGGACGAGGCTGAAATCGTCGGACTGTTCAAGGCCGGACAGCCCGTCGATGCGCTGCAGGAGGGGGAAGAGGGCATCGTCGTTCTGGACAAAACCCCGTTCTATGCCGAGTCGGGAGGGCAGGTCGGGGATTTTGGACAGTTGACCACCGGAACGGCCGTGTTTCAGGTCGATGATACGCAAAAACAGGGCGACAAACTGTTTCTGCACAAGGGCAGGCTGAAGCAGGGTGTACTCCGGGTTGGAGAAACCTGCACCGCCAGTGTCGATCAGGCCGCCCGGCAGGCGACCGTCCTGAATCATACCGCTACCCACCTGCTGCATGCGGCATTGCGCCAGGTTCTGGGTGAATATGTGACGCAGAAAGGCTCGCTGGTCGATGCCGAACGGCTGCGTTTCGATTTTTCCCATTTCGAACCGATGACGCCGGCTGAAATCAGCGCCGTGGAAGGCATCGTCAATACACAGATCCGCTTGAACAATCCGGTGACCGCGGAGGTGATGGCCAAGGATGATGCCATGCAGGCCGGTGCGATGGCGCTGTTCGGGGAGAAATACGGCGACCGGGTCCGGGTGCTGCGCATCGCCGGGTTTTCCACTGAATTGTGCGGCGGTACCCATGTGCAGCGCACCGGGGAGATCGGCATTTTCAAGATCATAGCTGACACCGGCGGGGCAGCGGGAGTGCTCCGCATTGAAGCGCTCACCGGGGCGGCGGCGACCGAATGGATCGCCCGGCGCGACGAGACTCTGGCCAGCATCGCAGCAATGCTGAAAAGTTCTCCCGACGCGGCAGCCGACAAGGTCCGGCAACTGCTGGAGAAAAATCGCAATGTGGAAAAACAGCTGGAGCAGCTGAAATCGAAACTGGCCAGTTCCGCCGGCGGTGAGTTGTCCGTGCAGGCGGTCGATGTGGAGGGAATCAAGGTGCTTGCCGTGAAGCTGGAGGATGTCGATTCCAAGGCGATGCGCGAGTTGGTCGACCAATTGAAGAACAAGCTGGGCTGTTCGGCGATCGTGCTGGCTACGGTTTCCGGCGGCAAGGTAAGCCTGATCGCCGGTGTCAGCAAGGACCTGACCAAGCGTCTGAAGGCAGGTGAACTGGTCAACGCGGTGGCCACCAGGGTGGGTGGAAAAGGCGGCGGCAGGCCCGACATGGCGCAGGCTGGAGGCAGCGATCCTGCGGCCCTGGATGCAGCGCTGGCGGCAGTTCCTGATTGGCTGCGTGATAAACTACAGGCGGGATGACGGGTATTGCCGTTTTCCGGCACAGGCTGATGCAAGACTGTTGTAAAACCAAAGAGAGCACATGGTACACAGAGTAATCAGGAAGAGGAAATCTCTATGCGCTCTGTGGCCTCTATGATGACAAAGAAAGGATGAATGAATCAGGATCTATTGAAGACATCCTTGCAGACATGTTCGGGATTGTTGTCATTTCGACCATAGGGAGAAATCTTTGGTGCGGCAATATGTTTGAGGGGTTTAATTCTACTTGGTCAGATTATTTAATGTAGGGTACGCATCGCGTACCAGACAGCGTGATTTGTAAATATTCAGAGCCCCTGTGTTTTTATACCCTCATCCCAGCCTTCTCCCGGTGGGCGAAGGAGATATTGAGAGGGTCTCTGAATATTTACCGTGATTTTACTGTTTTATGTTTGCAATGGTACGCGATGCGTACCCTACCAAGATGTTTTTATCAAATGTGACAAAGTAGTTCCCGTCTATAAATGACAGGAACTAATCCGGCACAGGGAAGTGCCGGCATAAACATCCCATGGATGGGTGTTTATAGACTCTAACAAAGTAGAATTAAGAAGCCCGCTGCACGCGGAATGACAAGATTCACTGATCGTCACAAAATGGAACGGAATATTCAAGAACTAAAAATCTCTGTGTTCTCTGTGGCCTCTGTGGTGGCAATGAAGCTTGAAAGCATCCAAACAATGATTTACCCAACCGGCAGAGCGAAAATTTTACTGAACAACATGATGCAATAATGGCACTTTACGTTTACAAATTTGGCGGTACCTCGGTGGGTTCCGTAGAACGCATTCAAGCCGTCGCGGAAAAAATCAAGGCGGCGCGTGATCGCGGCGACCAGATCGTCGTTGTCGTTTCGGCGATGAGCGGTGAAACCAACCGCTTGCTGGAGCTGGCGAAACAGATTCAGGAACAGCCCGATTCGCGGGAGCTGGATGTGCTGCTGTCCACCGGGGAACAGGTCACCATTGCGCTGTTGTGCATGGCATTGCATCATCTGGGCTGTCCTGCCTGTTCCTATACTGGCGGGCAGGTCAGGATCCTGACTGACGACGCCCATACCAAGGCCAGGATACGCAGCATCGAGGACCAGTCCATGCGCGAAGATCTTGCCCTGGGAAAGGTCGTCGTGGTGGCCGGTTTCCAGGGTGTCAATGAAAGAGGCTGGATCACGACGCTGGGGCGGGGTGGTTCCGATACCACGGCAGTCGCTCTAGCGGCCTCGCTTGAGGCCGATGAATGCCAGATCTATACCGATGTCGATGGCGTTTACACCACCGATCCCAGAATCGAACCCAGGGCGCGCAGGCTGAAGCAGATCACCTTTGAGGAAATGCTGGAAATGGCCAGTCTCGGTTCCAAGGTGCTGCAGATTCGTGCCGTGGAGTTCGCAGGCAAATATAATGTTCCCTTGCGGGTATTGTCATCGTTTACAGAAGGTGAGGGGACACTGATCAATTATGAGGAACCCAAAATGGAGCAAGCATTGATTTCTGGCATCGCCTTCAACAGGGATGAAGCAAAACTGACCATTACCGGTGTTCCCGATTTACCCGGGGTGGCGTCGAAAATTCTCGGACCGGTTGCCGAAGCCAACATCGAAGTCGACATGATTATCCAGAATATAGCCGGGGACGATACCACCGACTTTACCTTTACCGTACATCGCAACGACCTGCAACGGGCCCTGGACATTCTGCAGGAAGTGCGCGAGCAGCTGGGGGCGGGGAAAGTCACCGGTGACGATGGCATCGTCAAGATTTCCATTGTTGGTGTCGGCATGCGCTCTCATGCCGGCATCGCCAGCAGCATGTTCAAAACCCTTGCCGATGAAGGCATCAATATTCAAATGATCTCCACATCGGAAATCAAGATTTCAGTGGTCGTCGATGAGAAATATCTGGAGCTGGCGGTCCGGGCACTGCATGCTGCGTTTCATCTGCATCAGGAATTGCCGGCATAAGTCCCGGTTCCGATCCGGCACGGGCAATCTCTTTGTAAGTTTGAAATTTTGTTCTGCCGACGGTACAAAAGAACAGCCGGTAGCCCGGATGCAGCACCAGCGGAATCCGGGAGGCAACATAAGGGTAAATATTCAGAGCCCCCCTCAATATCTCCTTCGCCCTCCGGGAGAAGGCTGGGATGAGGGTATAAAATGACAGGGGACTCTGAATATTGACACATAAGGCGCTATATTCTGACAGTGATTTATTTGTGCTCGCCCTGATTGCCCAAAGAGTTACCTCTTTTTTTATCGATAAATGGTGATATAATTACTCACTTGGTTGGCCGCTGTTTACTTTAAACAGCATTTATAATTGGAATATAGAGGGAAAAACCATGCTTATCTTGACTCGGCGTGTTGGAGAGACTTTGATGATTGGTGACAATGTGACTGTCACGGTTCTTGGAGTCAAAGGAAATCAGGTTCGCATTGGTGTTAACGCACCG
>Ga0114931_10004738_pt1 | contig 16911 bp, 15 predicted proteins | sample 2SBtaG_FD_89579 | JGI IMG/M metagenome (GOLD analysis project Ga0114931, IMG submission 89579) | Deep subsurface microbial communities from Kolumbo volcano to uncover new lineages of life (NeLLi) - 2SBTROV14_V59a metaG | ecosystem: Environmental > Aquatic > Marine > Volcanic | place: Kolumbo...
ACGAAGATCGAGAGCATCAGCCCGCCGAACACCAGGAACAGGGTCCCGGCCAGCTGATCCATGAAGCCCAGGACGCCGAGGTCGAGAGCCGACGGGATGCCCAGGAGGGCACAGGCGGCTCCGAGCACGACGGCCGCCCGGGGCCGCGGCCAGCCGAGCTGATCGATGGCCGTGGACACCACCACCTCGAGCAGCGAGATGGCCGAGGTGAGCGCCCCCACCGCCAGGGCCACGAAGAACAGCGGCCCCACGATCCGACCCGCGCCGCCCATCTCGTGGAAGGCGGTGGGGAGCGTGATGAAGAGCGCGCCGAGGGTGCTGTCGCCCACCTCCCGCTCGAGACCCAGCGCGAAGAGCAGGGGAAAGACGGCCAGCCCGGCCACGAAGGCCACGGCGAAATCCGCCGCGGCGATGATCACCGACTCGTTCGGCAGGTTCTCGTCCTCGCTCAGGTAGCTGGCGTAGGTCAGCATGGCGCCCATGCCCAGCGACAGGCTGAAGAACGCCTGGCCTGCGGCGTGGTTCAGCACCTGCCAGTCGAAGACCTTCGCGAGATCGATGGAGAGGTAGAACTCGTAGCCGCGGCCGGCACCCGGGAGGGTCGCCGCGTAGAGCGCGATTCCGCAGATGATGGCGAACAGGAGCGGCATCAGCACGATCGAGACCCGCTCGATGCCTCGATTCACGCCACCCACGACGATGCCCACGGTGATGGCCATGAAGAGCAGGTGCCAGGCGACCGAGGCCGGCCCGGTCGCGACCCGCTCGAAGTAGGCGCCCGAGTCGGCTCCGAAGCCGCCGAGCGCGCTGATGGCGTAGCGGAGCGTCCAGCCGGCGATCACGCTGTAGTAGGAGAGGATCAGGAAGCCCGAGGCCAGGAACAGGGCGCCCAGGGGCCGCCAGCGCGGGCCCCCGTAGTGGGAGAGGGCCCCGACCGGGCTGCGCCCCGAGCCGCGCCCGACCACCAGCTCGGCGAGCATCACGGGAACGCCCACGGCCGCCACCAGCAGCAGGTAGAGCACCAGAAATGCGGCGCCGCCGCCCTCCGCCGTCAGGTAGGAGAAGCGCCACATGTTGCCGAGACCGACCGCCGAGCCGATGGCGGCCAAGATGAAGCCCGCGCGGCTTCCCCACTGCTCGCGAGATCCGTTTGCGCCGGCCACCGAGGAATCCTCCCAGTCGGGTCGCATACCTGGATCGCACACTCGGGTCGCGCCCGTCGCCGGCCGCAGGGGTCGGGACCGGCGCGCTGGACCCCGATGGATCCCGCGCAGGATAACGATCGCCGCGAGACGAAGCACCGGTGGCGCGAGAATCTCGTCGGCTATACTGCCGCGCTCATGGCCGCCTCCTCCACCGTTCGCCGGAACGACGCGCGGGCCGCCATCGCGGCTGCCGTCCGAGCCTTCGCCGAGGCCGACCCGCGCGGACGGATCGAGCGCGAGGAGATCGGACCGCGCGCCACCCTGTGGGTCGACGACCGGACCGACGACCCCCAGGCCTTCGCACGTTCGGTGGCCCGGGGTCTCTCCAGTCAGCCCCGGCAGCTCGATTGCCGCTATCTCTACGACGAGATCGGAAGCGAGCTCTTCTCGCGGATCACTGAGCAGCCCGAGTACTACCCGACGCGGGCGGAGACCGAAATCCTGGCCGATCACGCGGATCGGCTCGCGAGCGAGCTCGGCGCGGTGCCGATCTGCGAGCTCGGCTCGGGCACCTCGGAGAAGACGCGCCTGCTGCTCGACGCCTGGAGCCGGGAGGCCTCGGAAGGGTTCCACTACCTGCCCGTGGACATCGACCCCGCGGTCCTTCGCACGGCGGTCCCGGCGCTGGCAGCTCGTCACGGGCAGCTCCACGTCTCGGGCCTCGCGACGTCCTATGAGAACGCCCTCGAACGGCTGCGGGAGCTGACGTCCAAGCTGGTGCTGTTCCTCGGCTCGACGATCGGGAACTTCGAGCCGTCCGAGATGGACGAGTTCCTGCGTCAGCTCGAAGCGGCCCTCCAGCCGGGCGACGCGTTCCTGCTGGGCATCGACCTGGTGAAGGACGCCGCGGTCCTCGAGGCCGCCTACAACGATGCGGCGGGCATCACCGAGCGTTTCACGGTCAACTTGTTCGATCGCATGAACCGCGAGCTCGGTGCGGGGATTCCCGAGAAGGCGGTGGAGCACGTCGCCTTCTGGAACGAGCGGTGCGACCGGATCGAAATCTACGGCCGCTTCCGTCAGGACGTTCGGATCGATCTGCCGGCCCTCGAACGACGTTTCGAGGTGGAGAGTGGCGAGATGGTCCGGGTCGAGGTGAGCCGCAAGTTCCGGGTCGAGCAGATGGGCGAGCTGCTCTCGCGCTATCGACTCCGGCTCGACCGCGTCCTGACCGACGCGGGCCGACGCTTCGCCCTGCTCCTGTTGCGTCGCACCCGACGCGCCGGGGAGGCGGGCTTGGCCGCCTGACCCCCGGCGGTGCGGTATCCTCGTCGCGATGCGGCCCTCGAAACCCGTCCACTTCGACCCGCTCCCCGGCGAAGCCCGGGCCGACCACAGCCAGGACGTCGGCCAGGACCGGATCGGCGAACGCCTGGTGGCCGATCTGCGGAAACGGGGCCGGACCGACGGCGGGACGCCGGGCCACCGCGAGCTCGCCTCGATGATCGTCGACGAGTACGTCCGCTTTCCGGAACCGCGGCGCGAGGAAGCTTGAAACCACGTGCAGACCCGAGGCGCTGCCAGGACCCTCCGGCCCCACCGGCTCGCCACGGACGTCCGCCCCACGAACGTGGCCGTCCACATCGAGGTCGATCCCCAGAAACGAGACGACTTCGTCGGCGAGGTCACGATCGAGCTCGTACTCGACGCACCGCGCCGGATGATCGAGCTGCATGCCGACGACCTGAAGGTCGAAGGTGCGCAGGTGGAGGTGGGCGGCCGCAACCTGCATGGAAGGATCACGAAACATCCGGCTTTCGAGACGATCCGGATCCAGCTGTCGGAGCGTCTGCCGGCCGGACGAGCCACCGTCCGGCTGGGATTCTCCGGAAAGCTGCGGCCCGACCTTCGGGGCCTCTACGCGTCCCGGTCGGGCCGTCGCAGGTACGCGTTCACGCAGCTCGAGGCCACCGACGCCCGACGCTTCTTCCCCTGCTTCGACGAGCCCACGATGAAGGCGCGCTTCACGATGTCCGTGACGACGTCGCAACGCAACACGGTCCTCTCGAATGCTCCGATTGCGCGCACGAAGAAGCTGTCGCGCGGTCGCAAGCAGGTGACCTTCCGCCCCACGCCGCCGCTCGCGACCTATCTGGTGGCGCTGGCCGTGGGAGAGCTCGAGGCGTCGAAGACGCTGAAGCTCGGCCAGACGCCCATCCGGATCTGGCACGTCCCCGGGAAGCGGCCGCTCACGGGCTTTGCGCTCGAGTGCGCGCACGAAACGCTAAGGCGGCTGGAGGCCTACTTCGACCTGCCCTATCCCTACGAGAAGCTCGATCTCGTGGCGGTCCCCGACTTCGAAGCCGGTGCCATGGAGAACGCGGGCGCCGTGTTCTTCCGCGAGACCCTGCTGCTCGTCGACCCCAAGACCGTGACGCTGGCCGAGAAGAAGCGTGTCGCCGAGGTCGTCTGTCACGAGCTGGCGCACATGTGGTACGGCGACCTCGTCACCATGGCCTGGTGGGACGATCTATGGCTGAACGAGGCCTTCGCGACCTGGATGGCCTTCTCGATCGTGGACGACTGGAAGCCCGAGTGGAAGATGTGGCTCGACTTCCAGCACTATCGCGGCGCCGCCCTGAACCTCGACGCCCTCGCCCATACGCACCCGATCTACATGCCCGTTCGGACGCCCGACGAGGCCACCGAGAACTTCGACCTCATCACCTACGAGAAGGGCGCCTCCGTGGTGCGCATGGTCGAGAACTGGCTCGGCGCGGCGGCCTTCCGGCGCGGCGTGCGACGCTACGTGCGAGCCCACGCCGAGGGCAACACGGTCGCGGCCGACCTGTGGACCGCGCTGTCGCGGGCTGCGAAGCAGGAGGTCGAGCCCGTGGTGCGCGCCTGGATCGAGCAGCCCGGCTTCCCGGTCCTCTCCCTGCGCCACTCGCGCGAAAGGGGCAAGAGCGTCCTGAACGCGTCTCAGGAACGTTTCGTGGCCGGCGCGAGAGGCCCCAGACGCGACCGGCCTCGCTGGCCCATCCCGTGGGTCGGGCGCATCGGCGGCGCCCGCAAGGGCCAGTCGAAGCTCGAACGGCGTGTCCTCACCGGCGCCCGAAGCCGAATCACCCTCGGGTCGAACGCGCCGCGCTTCGTCCACGGCAACGCGGAGGCCTCGGGCTTCTACCGCACCCACCACGACGCCGCCATGCTGCGGGATCTCGCCGCGGAGCTCCGATCGCTGTCGGCCGTGGAACGGCTCTGCCTGGCCTCGGATCAGTGGGCCCTGGCGCGTGCCGGACGGGCGCCGATCGAAGACTTCCTCGAGCTGGCTTCCGTCTTCGGCGAAGAGCTCGAGCCGGACGTGCTGGTGGCCCTGCGTGGCGCCTTTGCCTTCGCGAACGACCAGCTCGCCGCCAACGCCGACGACGCCACGCGCAACGCCTGGCGCGGATTCCTCGTCGAACGATTCGGCGAGCACCTTCTCGAGCTCGGCTGGCGCCCCGCAGACGGCGAAGACGAACCCACGCGCGTCCGGCGCGCGGTCGCAATCTCGCTGCTGGGCGACGTCGCCGGCTGGGAGGCCGTGACCGAGGTCGTCGGGGAGAAGTGCGCCGCGTACCTCGACGACCGAGGAACGCTCGATCCGAACCTGGCCGACCCGGTCGTCTCGCTGGCAGCCCGCGCGGGCGACGCCCGCCTCTACGCGCGCTTCGAGAAAGCCTTCCAGCGGGCCGCCACGCCCCAGGAACGCCGCCGCTTCCTGTTCGCACTGGGCGACTTCCACGACCCGAAGCTCCTGGCCCGTACGCGCAAGGCGTGCCTCGAGAGCATCCCGGTCCAGGACATGCCGTTCCTCCTGGTCCGTATGCTCCACAACCCGGCCGCGCGCGAGGAAACCTGGACGTTTCTGCAGAAGCGCTGGCGGCGACTCTCGCGCCGCTTCCCGCCGGCGCTCGTGACGCGGGTGATCGACACGCTCCCCGAGCTCCAGACGACGCGCCATCGGCGAGAGGTCTCGGCCTTCTTCCGCCAGAATCCGGTTCCCACGGGGAGGCGCGCGGTCCAGCAGGCGCTCTAGCGCTTCGACCTGAATCGGGAGTTCCGGCGGCGAGCGCTGCCGGGCTTCACGCGCTGGCTGGAGAGTCGGAGCGCCTGACTCGCGTGCGGCCACGCTACGGCTGAGCGGCCACCAGCGGTTCGAAGCGCGACTTGTCGTGCGCCTTCATGATCGCGTCGCGCGCCTTGACCTTGCCGCTCTCGACGAGGGCCATGAGACAGTCGTCCATGGACTGCATTCCGACGCTCTTGCCGCCTTGCAGGATCGACGAGATCATCGGCGTGTTTCCCTCGCGGATCACGTTTCCGAGGCCAGCCGTCCGCAGCAGGATCTCGTGGGCCGCGCAGCGGCCCTGGCCATCGGCCGTCGGCAGCAGCAGCTGGGAAACCACGGCGGCGAGGCTTTCGCCGAGGCTGATCCGGACCTGGCTCTGCTCATCGGCCGGGAAGGCGTCGACGATGCGGTCGATCGTCTTGGCTGCACCGTTCGTATGGAGCGTCCCGAACACGAGCGAGCCCATCTCGGCGGCCGTGATCGCGAGCGAGATGGTCTCGTAATCGCGCATCTCGCCCACGAGGATGATGTTCGCATCCTGGCGGATCACGGCTCGCAAGGCACCGCCGAATCCGTCCGTGTGGTCGCCGACCTCGCGATGGCTGATGACGCACTCCCGGTTCTGGTGCACGAACTCGACCGGGTCCTCGATGGTCACGATGTGCTTTCGATGCGTCGTGTTGATCTGATGGATGATCGCGGCCAGGGTCGTCGACTTTCCGGAGCCGGTGGGCCCGGTGACCAGAACCAGGCCTCCCTCGAGATCGGCCAGCTTCACGATGGCGTCGGGCAGGCCCAGCGCGTCGGCCGGAATGATGTCCTCGGGAATAATGCGGAAGACCGCGCCCGCGCCGTTCTGCTGAGTGAAGTAGTTGGCACGAAAGCGGGCGACACCGGGGATGGCGTGGGCGAAGTCGAGGTCGCCGCAGCCGCGGTAGGCTTCCCACTGCTGCTCGCCGACGATCTCCTCGAGCAGCTGGCGTAGCTCCGGGTCGTTCAGCCGCTGCTCGCTGGCGATCGGAACGAGCCGGCCGGACCTCCGGATCCGAGGCTCGAGTCCGGCCGCCAGGTGGAGGTCCGAACCTCCCTCGTCCTTGAGATGCGTGAGCAGACGATCGATCTCGGCCATCAGCTCGGTGCCCCTGCGAAGCGTCTCGGATCGTCGCAGTGGCGCCGCGCCTCCTCTTGCGTGACCGTGCCGCTGGTGACGAGCTTCGACAGTGAATCGTCCAGCAGGCACATCCCGTGGGCCGCACCGGTCTGCAGGATCGACTGGATCTGCACCGTCTTGTTCTCCCGGACCAGGTTTCCGACCGCCTGATTCACGACCATGATCTCGAGCGCCGGTACGCGGCCCTCGCCATCGGCGCGTCGCACGAGACGCTGCGAGATCACCGCGCGCAACGACTCGGAGACCATCGTACGGATCTGGCTCTGCTGGTTCGGCGGGAACACGCCGATCAGCCGGTTGATCGTCCTCATCGCCGAGTTCGTATGGAGCGTGGCCAGGACGAAGTGCCCGGTTTCCGCGGCGGTGAGCGCCAGGGAGATCGTCTCGAGGTCGCGAAGCTCGCCGATGGCGATGATGTCGGGGTCCTCGCGCAAGGCCGCGCGCAGGGCGCGCGCGAAGGTCTCCGTGTGCGGGCCGACCTGGCGTTGATTCACCAGACAGCGCTTCGAGGCGTGAACGACCTCGACCGGGTCCTCCACGGTGATGATGTGCTCCTCGCGGCACTCGTTCACGCGGTCGAGCAGGGCGGCCATGGTGGCGGACTTCCCGCAGCCCGCCGGGCCGGTGACGAGCACCATTCCCTGGTGGTAGCCCGTGAACTTCCCGAGCGTGTCGGGCAGCCCGAGTTCCTCCAGCGCCGGCGGTCGCGGTGGGATCAGGCGGAAGGTCGCGTCGAGCCCCCGCTGCTGGCGGTAGACGTTGCTCCGGAAACGGCCGACGCCCTCCAGATCGTAGGCGAAGTCGACCTGGCCGTGTCGACACAGGAGAGCCCACTGGGTGTCGTCGAGCAGGTCGGAGAGCATGGCCTCGCAGGCCTGGGGCTCGAGGGACCCGTCGCCGAGCGGCTCGAGCAGCCCGTGAACGCGCAGCCGGGCATGGGCGCCCGAATGGACGTGCAAATCGCTGGCCTGGGCCTCGGACGCCTGGCGCATCAGAGCGTGAACCCGTTCCTTGCAGCCCGGGCTGCCGGCCGGGCGCGGCGGCGGGCCGACCTCGGCTTCTGCGACGCGATCGGCCGTCGCCGCCCGCGGCTCGGCCACCGCGGGCGGCGACCCGGCCGGCTTCATGGCGAGCTGGACCTTGCGGCGCTCCTTGATGGGCGGCTGGCTGAGGATGTCCTCGGGGCGGACGTCGCTGAAGGTGTCGTCCGCGCCGGGCAAAGCCGGCGTCGTGCGGGGCGCGGTCCGCGACGGCCGCTCCACGAGCGGCGCCGTTCTCGGCGGCCGGGGAAGCGGGATCTTCTCCACGACCGGCTTCGGCAGCCGGGCGGGTGGCGCAGGCCGAGCCGAGGCGCCTGCCGCCTCCGGCTTCGGGTTCGGGTTCGGGTTCGGGTTCGCGGCCTCGGCCGCCTTCGAAGCACGGTGCTTGACCAGCATGTCCTGCTGGATCTTCAACAGCTTGTCGAGCTGCGCTTGCTGGAGCAGGCCCGAGCCGACCATGAACTCGCCGAGCTTCGAGTGATCGCCCTGATCGGCCAGCGCCTGGGAGAGCTGCTCCTGGCTGATGACCTTGTAGTGGACGGCGAGGCGTCCGATCAACGGAACCTTGGCGGCGCTCATGCGGGGCTGCATCGGCAGGTTCGAGGGTGTCGTTGAGTCCCGTGACCAGACCACGATCTGGGGCCAAACCCCGAGGCCGGTCGATTGCTAGAAGAGCCCGAGCTGCTCGGGTCCGGGCCTGCGAAAGGCGGCCGCCGAAAGGCCCGGCCCCGCCCGGGCGAGCCCGTGGCGCCGTCGTGCGAGCTCGAACAGGGCGTCGGTCTGCTCGGCCAGGAGGCCGACGCCGGTCTGACGCGTGCCGAAGCGCCCGTCGTAGAGCTTCCCGGCGCGCATGGCGCGAACCTGGGAGAGGACCTTCTTGCTGCGCTCGGGAAAGTGACGGTCGAGCCACTCGGCGAAGATTCCCGCCACGCCGTGGGGCAGCCGCAGCATGACCTTGCTGGCCCAGCCGGCGCCCGCCGAGGCCACGGCCGCGATGATCTTCGGGATCTCGTGGTCGTTCAGCGCGGGGATCACCGGCGCCACCAGGACCCCGACCGGAATCCCGGCGCGAGCGAGCGCCTCGATGGCCCGCAACCGCACGGCGGGAGGCGAGGCCCCCGGCTCGAGGATCCGCTGGAGATCGCGGTCGAGGCTCGTCACGGAGATCGCCACCGAGGCCGCACCGAAGGCCGAAAGCTCCGAGAGCAGATCCACGTCGCGGGTGACGAGCCAGCTCTTGGTCACGATCAGGGTCGGGTTGCGGAACTCGGCCAGCACCTCGAGGCAGCCGCGTGTGATCCGCAACCTGCGCTCGGCGGGCTGATAGCAATCGGTCACTCCCGAGAGCGCGAGCGTCCTCGGCGTCCAGCGCGGCGAGGCGAGCTGGCGCCGCAGGAGGGCCGGAGCCTCGGGCTTGAAGAGGATCTTCGTCTCGAAGTCGAGGCCGGCCGAATGGCCCAGGTACTCGTGGAAGGGCCGCGCGAAGCAGTAGGGGCAGGCATGGCTGCAGCCGCGGTAGGGATTCACGCTCGCCTCGAAGCCCACGTCCGGGCTGTCGTTGCGCGCGACGATCGAACGCGACGGATCGCGGATCAGCTCGATGTCCGGGAGGTCCTGCTCGCCGAGCTCGAAGGCCGGGTCGATCTCCACGCGCCGGGTTTCGAAACGGTTGGGCGGGTTGGTCGGAGTGCCGCGGGGTCGCATGAGCGAAAGTAAAACGAAAATCCTCGGGGCCGCCAGCGAGGCGAGCGACGCCCGGGGAGAGCCGACACCTGGCTACCCTCACGGGATGTCCCAGGGCCCCCCCGCTCCCCGCCTTCCCGATGGCTGGGTGGCGTTCGTCAAGCACGATTGTCCCACCTGCGTGCTGGTGGCCCCCGTGCTCGAGCAGCTCGCGCGGGCGGGCGCCCTCACGGTCTACAGCCAGGACGACCCGGCCTTCCCGCCGGGTGCGAGCCCCGTGCCCGACACGGACCTGGAGGTCTCCTGGCACCACGAGATCGAGGCCGTCCCGACGCTGCTGCGGGTCGAGGGCGGGCGCGAGCAGGAGCGGGTGCTCGGATGGCGTCGAGCCGAGTGGGAGTCGCTCACCGGCGTCTCCGGGCTCGGCCCGGAGCTTCCCGAGTGGCGCCCGGGCTGCGGATCCCTCTCGGTGGACCCGGATCGCGAGCCGCAGCTTCGGGCGCGCTACGCGGGCGCCCGCCTGGCCGCACGCCGGATCGAGCTCTCTCCCGCGGAGGACGAGTACGAAGCCCTGGTCGCACGCGGCTTCTCGGACGGCCTGCCGGTCGTTCCACCGAGCGAGGCCCGTGTGCTCGCCATGCTCGAGGGCACGAGCCGCGACCCGGCCGAGGTCGTCGCCGAGGTCCCGCCGGACCTCGCGCCGTGCAGCGTCGAGAAGGTGGCCATCAACGCCGTCATGGCGGGCTGCAAACCCGAGTACCTGCCGGTCGTGCTGGCGGCCGTGAGTGGCGCCTGCAGCGAGGCCTTCAATGCCCACGGCCTGCTCGCCACCACCATGCCCGCCGGGCCGGTCCTGATCGTGAATGGCCCGATCCGCCGCCGCATCGGAATGAACTCCGGCGTGAACGTATTCGGTCAGGGCAACCGCGCGAACTCGACGATCGGCCGGGCCCTCCAGCTGGTGATCCGAAACGTCGGCGGCGGACGCCCGGGCGAGGTCGACCGCGCGGCTCACGGGAACCCGGGAAAAGTGGGCTTCTGCTTTGCCGAAGACGAGGAGGGCTCCCCCTTCGAGCCGCTCTCGACCAGCCTCGGCGTCGCGGCCGGCGTCGATACGGTGACACTCTTTCCGGGCAAAGGACCCCGCTGCATCGTCGACCAGCTCTCGCGGGAGCCCGAGAGCCTGGCGAGGAGCCTGGCGGCGAACCTGCGCACGCTCCACCACCCGAAGCTCATCCTGGCCTTCGACTGCCTGCTGGCGATCGGCCCCGAGCATGCTCGCGTCTTCCGCGAGGCCGGCTGGAGCCGCGCGCGCCTGGCCGATCGTCTCCAGGAGCTGCTCCAGATCCCCGGCGACGAGCTGGTGCGGGGCGCCGGGGGCATGGCCGAGGGCGCGCCGGAGTCCGTGCGGGGCGCCCTCTTGCCGAAGTTCCGGCCCGGCGGGATCCTGATCGTGCACTGCGGTGGCGGAGCGGGCCTCTTCTCGGCCATGATCGGCGGCTGGGCCGGCGGCGCCCTGGGAAGCCAGCCCGTCGTCCGGGAGATCGGACCGTGGACGTGATCCGGACCGTGGCGGTCGAGAACGAGCCAGGAGACCGCGACCGGAGCGAGGAACCACGTCGGGACCGGAGCGAGGAACCACGTCGGGAGGTGGCGAGGTGAGTGAGGAACGAGGTCGGGAGGCCGCGACGTGAGTGAGGATCGAGGCGAGACCCGCGTGCTGCTCGACCCGACCGCTGAACGCCAGCCGGCGCTGCGCCCGCGCTGCCCCGGGCTCGACACCCTCGAGGGCCGGACGATCGGCCTGCTCGACATTTCGAAGCCCCGGGGCGACGTGTTCCTCGACCGTCTCGAGGTGCGGCTGCGTGACCACGGCGCCGAGGTGTTGCGCTTCCGCAAGCCCACCTTCACGAAGCCCGCGCCGACCGACCTGCGCCAGGAGATCGCGACGCGCTGTGCCGCGGTGATCGAGGCGCTCGCCGATTGAGGAAGCTGCACGTCGTGCAGTGTGCACGACACGTTGGATCTGGAGGCTCGCGGCATTCCCGGGGTCTTCGTGGCGACGACCGAGTTCGTCGAGGCGGCCGCGAGCCAGGCCCGCTCCCTCGGCGGCGCAGCCTCGGCCGTCTTCGTCCAGCATCCGATCCAGGATCGCACCGACGCCGAGATCGTCACGATCGCGGATCACGCCTTCGAAGCGATCACCGAGGCGCTGGCCGGTCGGTCCTAGACGGTCCGCGGGTCGGGGTCGCGCGGGCGAACGCGAGCTTCTAAGCGACGGCGCCGGAGAGCGGACGCACGTGCGACTGCCAGGCGGCCGACGCCACGAGCTGGCCGTCGCGGGCATGGATCGTTCGCCGGCTCAGACAGCGGCCGGATGCAGCGACGTCGCTGTGCGTCGTCACCTTCCACCAGCCGTCCCATGGCGTGACTCGGTGGATCCACAGCCCGTGATCGAGCAGCGTGATCTGCGAGTTCGGAAACTCCTTTCCGAGGCGGCGCTCGACGGCCCAGTGTGAACGGTACTCCGCCAGAAAGGCGATGGCGGCGGCCTGGATGCAAGGGTTTGCCGGGATCGGCGCGCGCGGATGCAGCCAGCCGATCCACTCCGCCGGCTCGTGATCCTCCACCGGCTCGTAGGGCGTGACGCGCCGGGACTCGATGGGTCCGACGGCGTAGGGCTCCCAGCCCTCGGCCCGCGCGACCTCGACCTCGCTCGGCAGCTCCTCGGGCGTGGGGAGTCCCGAGTCGGACGTCGCCGTCTGGTAGGCGAGGCCTCCGCCAGGAGGGCCGAAGCGAGCGTTCAGCTCGGCGACGGCGGAGCCTCCATGGAGCACACGCACCCGGTCGAGGCCCCTCCCGAGCCCCTCGACCTCGATCGCGAGCTCCACGCCCGGCGGAAGCTCGCCGATGAAGACCGCCTGCAGCGCGGTCGGCGGTTCGCCGCGCCGCCGGCCCGCCGCCAGCGTGGCGCGGGCCAGGAGATCGCCGGACGTGGCCTGGCCCCAGAAGCTCTCGAGGGTCGCTCCGTAGCAGTCTGCCCCGCGGGCCGTGATCTCGAGCATCTCCTCCAGCGATTCACGCGGCGGCTCGCGCTGGCTCATGGTTCGCCTCCCTTCATGGTGCTGGGACGTGCGGGCACCCCGAAAGGATACCCGCAGGCCCGCCGCAGGGATGACCGACGCCGCTGCGGGCTTTCCTCGGCTAGCATGGACCGAGCCGCCGCCGGAGGACCGCATGGAGATCCCCTTCTACTTCGATTACGCGTGCCCCTGGGCCTATCTCGGAAGCACCCGCGTCGAGTCGTACTTCCAGGATCTGGCGGTCGAGATCGACTTCCAGCCCGTGGTGCTGGGCGAGCTGAAGGAGAATCCCGGCCCGGGCCAGCTTCCCGCCGGCGAGCGCAAGAAGCACTGGTACGTATCGGATCTTCGCGCCTGGGCCGAGATGATTGGCGCCGAGGTGTCCCTGCAGGCGCGCGACCGACGGCCCGACACCCGTCTCCTGCTCCAGGCCGCGCTCGTCGCCAAGGATCATGGACGCTTTCGCGAGTTCCACTATCCCGCGTACCGGGCACGCTGGGCCGAGGCCCGACCCGTGGACGAGCCCGAGGTGGTACGTGCGCTGCTCGACGCCGCCGGCCTCGACGCCGAGGCGGCCCTCGAAGAGGCCCGCAGCCCGGCCCTGGCCGAACGGCTCGAGGCGAACACCCGTGGAGCCATCCGCCGCGGCGTCTTCGGCGTCCCGACACTCTTCGTCGGCGATCGCATGTTCTTCGGCAACGATCGCTTCGAGCTGGCCCACCACTTCATGGCCAAGCAGGTCGGCGCCTAGCCGGTCGCGCTCCGCGCTCGCCGCCTCCTCCGACCGGGCGGGCGGTGCTAGCGTTCTCCCATGGCCCTCGCGGCGCGCACGATCAGCGGAACGCTCGGGGCCGAGATCTCGGGGATCGACCTGCGGAAGCCGCTCGCGGCCGACGACGCGGCGGCACTCCGCCGAGCGATCCTCGACCACGGTGTCGTCTACCTGCGCGGCCAGGAGCTCTCGCTCGACGATCAGCTCGCCCTGGCCCGCGCCCTCGGCAAGCCCGACGTCCACCCGATCGCCAACGCCATGGAGGGCTTCCCGGAGATCATCCGTGTCGAGAGCCCGGCCGGCGAAGGCGCCTTCTTCGGCACCTCCTGGCACACGGACAACAGCTTCTTCGAGAAGCCGAGCGCCATGACGATCCTGCGGGCCGAACGTGTCCCCGTCACGGGTGGGGACACGTTGTTCGCCTCCATGGAGAAGGCTTGGGAGATGCTCTCGGAGCCGATGCGGCGCCTGCTCGAGCCACTGCAGGCCGTCCACTCCGCCGCGCGTGCCTACGATCCGAAGACCACCGGGGACGCCAAGTACCGAGGGGAGACCCCCATCTCGTACACCTACTCGGAACGGGTCTACGAGACGAACGAGCACCCCGTGGTGCGGACCCACCCCGAGACCGGCCGCCAGAGCCTCTACGTGAACCCGATGTTCACCGAGCGGATCCTGGGCCTGAATCCCCACGAGAGCGAAGCGCTGCTCGAGATGTTGCACGCGCACGCGACCCGTCCCGACTTCACCTGCCGCGTCGCCTGGGAGCCGGGCCAGGTCACGATCTGGGACAACCGCAGCGTGCAGCACTATGCAATCGACGACTATCGCGACTTCGATCGCGTGCTCTACCGCGTGACCCTCGAGGGCACGCGTCCGGCCTGATGCCCGGCCCGCGCGTCCTCGTCATCGACGCCTACGCGCCGGAGGGGCGCGCGGCGCTCCGGGACGCCGGAGGCAGCGAGGCGGGTCGGCTGTATGCCCGGATGCTGCGACGGATCGCGCCGGACGTCCGGCTCGAGGTCGCCTATCCGGCCGACCCGGCGCCGGAGCTGCCCGCGCGCGCGGACCTGGCCGGCTACGATGGTGTCGCCTGGACCGGCTCGAGCCTGACCATCCACCACGACGACGATCCGCGCGTCGCGCGCCAGATCGATCTGGCCGCCGCCGCCGGCCGGGCCGGCGTTCCGAGCTTCGGCAGCTGCTGGGCAGCCCAGGTTTCGGTGGTGGCCGCGGGCGGGCGCTGCGCGCGCAGCTCCCGGGGGCGCGAGTTCGGAATCGCCCGGCGCATCGCCCTGTCCGACGAGGGCCGCAGGCATCCGCTGTTCGCGAACAAGCCCGCCGCGTTCGACGCGTTCGCGAGCCACGAAGACGAGGTGGCACGCCTGCCCGCCCGGGCCGCGCGGCTGGCCGGGAACGCCTGGAGCCGGGTTCAGGCCGTGGAGGTGAGGCTGAGCCGAGGCCGGTTCTGGGCCCTCCAGTACCACCCCGAGTACGACCTTCACGAGATCGCGAGCCTGTGCCGATTGCGTCGTCGGGAGCTGGTCGGACAGGGAGCCTTCGCCAGCGCCCGGGATGCCGACGCCTGGATCGAACGGGCCGAGGCGCTCCACGCGCAGCCCGACGATGGGGCGCTGGCCCGCGAGCTGCGCGTGGGTCCGGACCTTCTCGATCCGGACCTCCGCACCCGGGAGGTGGCGAACTGGCTGGCGAGCCTGCAGGGCGACGCTCAGGGGGCGAGGAAGGCCTTGTAGGCCGCGCGCCAGCGGTCGGCCTGCTTCTGGGCCGCGCGGCCTTCCGCACTGCGCGGTCCGTAGAGCCGCGCGGCGCTCTCCATCATCAGGACGCCCTCGGCGGGGCGATCGGCGCGGATCAGGACGTAGGCGGTGAGGCGGGCCACCGGAGCGAGCTGCGAGTCGTCGGCCGTGGCCCGACGCGCCCGCATCCTCCCGACGACGCGCGACGTCCGCGCCTCGGCCAGCGCCTCTTCGATGCCGGCGTTCCGAAAGCGGACGTTCACGACGATCGCATGGACCAGGGCCTCCGCCAGCGCGGCCTCGTCCACGTGTTGCAGGACGTTTCGCTCGAAGGGCCCGGGCCCGAAGCGGCGTGAGGCCGTCACGCGGAGGATCGCCGCGTTGTAGGGATCGAGGAGCCACTCACCGCCGCTCGGGTTCATCAGGGATGGAATCTCCGGAGAGAGATGCATGGCGCCGTACAGATGCAGGACCTCGTGCGCGAGGGTGCGACCCTCGAGATCCTTCGGGTTGATTCGCACGACCAGCTCGCGTCCGAAGTAGCGGGCCTCGCCGAGCCGGTGCGCCCGCGGCGTGCGAGGCGAGACGCGCCGCGTGAATCCGGCGATGATTCCGTCGAGCGGCGTCCGCTCGATCGACGCGAGCATGGCACGGTCGATCGAGTCCAGATCCTCCGGCACCCCTTCGGAGGAGAAGGGATGGATCGCGATCGGCACGAAGGTCGTGGCCAGCAGCGGCCGGAGGGCCGCCGAGGCGCGGGCCCAGGCGAGGCGTAGCTCGAACTCCCAGCCGGGGTCTGCTCGAACCGTCTGGTCGGCGTAGAGGTGGACGGGAACGAATCGGCGCTCGGTGGCGTCGAGCTTCGCCAGAAGCCTCGCGGCTCCGGGGGCGGCCCCCGGCGCGAGATCGGCCGTCATGAGCGCCGTCTCGAGCGCCGCACGCGCCGTCGCCTCGTCGCCCTCGGCGATGGCCAGACGCGCCAGGGCCAGCTGGGCCCGCGGGTCGTAGGGATGGGCCCGGGCCCGGGCGTGCACCGCCTTCGGGCCGGCGACGGACCCGGCCGGCGCGAGCCCAGTCCACTCGAGACGACGTTGGTGGAGCCGCGGATCGAGGGGAGCCACCTCGAGTGCGGCGTCGAGACGCGCCCGTGCCTGGGCGGCGTCGCCCCGGGCGTGCGCCAGCTCCGCCAGCCCCAGCTGGGCGACCGCCAGGGACGGATCGATCCCGAGCGCCGCCTGGTAGTGCTCGGCGGCGCCCGCGAGGTCGCCGCGGCGCACCGAGACGTCTCCGAGGCCGACATGGGCGGCCGCCGAGCCCGGGTTCTGCGAGAGCACGCGTTGGTAGCGGTTCGCCGCCGTCGCCAGGTCGCCCTGGCCGAGGGCCCGGGACGCCAGATGCAGCAGGGTGTCCTCGAACTCGCTGGCGGCCGCAGCCGGTGCGGCCAGAGCGAGAAGCCCGGCGAGGGTCAGGACGAAGCCGAGGGCGCGCTTGCGCGAGGACACGCCCGCTCCGGCTAGACCAGCCCGGCGAAGGCCGCCTCGAGCAGCATCGCCTGGCGCTCACGGTGGACCCGCATGGAGCCTCCGGACGGCGCCGCCGAGCTGCGGCGCCCCGCATAGGCCAGACGTTGTCCGGGGCGCAGGAGATCCTCCAGCCGAGCCTGGACGAAGGTCCAGGCGCCCATGTTGGACGGCTCCTCCTGGACCCAGAAGACGTCCTAGGCGTTCTCGTAGGCCTGGACGGTCTGGGCGAGCTCGACGGCGGGCCACGGGTAGAGCTGCTCGACGCGCACGACGGCTACGTCGCCACGCGCGAGCTTGCGCCCCTCGACCTGCTCCTCGAGATGCCGGAGGACGTCGTAGTAGACCTTGCCGCTGCACAGCAGCACGCGGCGCGCCGCTTCGCGGCGGACGCAAGCCTCCGAATCGTCGATCACGCGCAGGAAGCTCCCCGACAGGAGGTCGGCCGGGCGCGAAACCACGCGCGGCGCGCGCAGCAGGCTCTTCGGGGTGAGCACCACCAACGGAGCGCGCCACTCGCGTCGCATCTGACGCCGCAGGACGTGGAAGTATTGCGCCGGCGTGGTGCAGTTCACGACCTGGATGTTGTCCTCGGCGCAGAGCTGGAGGAACCGTTCTGGACGCGC
>Ga0114931_10004739_pt1 | contig 16908 bp, 19 predicted proteins | sample 2SBtaG_FD_89579 | JGI IMG/M metagenome (GOLD analysis project Ga0114931, IMG submission 89579) | Deep subsurface microbial communities from Kolumbo volcano to uncover new lineages of life (NeLLi) - 2SBTROV14_V59a metaG | ecosystem: Environmental > Aquatic > Marine > Volcanic | place: Kolumbo...
CCCTTTCGCTCCGGGCATCGGGCGCGTCAAGGTCGCAGCCGCGCGGAGCGCGGTGGGCCTTCGGCCCAACCTTGACGCGCCCGATGCCCGGAGCCATCCGTATCCATCGAAGGTAAGGCGCTTTACGCGCAAACGAGCCGGCCGACTTCGGGTCTTCCCGGAAATCCCGGATGAACCTCTTTTTCCGCCCCTTCCAAGAGGCACGAACGATCCCGCCGTCCCGCGCCCACGGGGCGAGGACGCGGCCCATCGGGTGGTGCACGTCGTTACCTTGGGTCGCCCGGGGAGCACGGACCGAAACCGCATCCCGCGCGGGACGATCAGCCTTTGCTCCGACTCGCCCCCCGCCGGTGCGTCGGCCGGAAGCCTCACCCGTAAAGGGTGTTCCTGTAGACGCGCCCGCCCTCGATGATAAGGGGAAGGAAGTTCCCTTGCGCCTCCAGGAGAGTGATGTCGCCGAGCGGGTCGCTGTCGACGACGACGTCGTGGGCCGGCGCGCCCGGCGCGATGACGCCGAGCTCATCGCTGCGGTTCGACGGCTCGGCATTGACCAGGGTCGCGCTGCGGATGACGTCGAGCGCCGGCAACAGCGGGGCGCGCAGCGGGAACTCACCCGACTGGTAGTGGCGGATCGCGCTCAGATTGGAGCTATGCCCGAAAGTTGGTGACGGGTCGATCAGGGGGCGTTTTGGATTTGCTTGATTCCGTCCTTGAATGTGGCTCCCTGAATGACCTCCGCGAGGTGGTCTGAGCCATCGAGCCGGCGCCATTTTCGCCGGGCGCTCAACATCAGCTTGAAGACCATGGCGAGGGCCGTCTTTCGTGACAGGCAGCCTTTGGTCTTTGCGGTCCTCAAGCGAACCGTGGCGAAGGTGCTCTCGATCGGCTTGGTTGATCGTAGGTGCTTCCAGTGCTCGGCCTGGAAGTCGTAGAAAGTGAGCAGTCGATCGCGATCCTTGGTCAGGCAGCCGACCGCCTTGTCGTACTTGGCGCGGTAGGCCCGGACGAAGAAGTCGAAGGCATCCTCGGCATCGGCCTTGGTCTCGGCCATCCAGATGTCCTGGAGATGGCCCTTGGCCTTGCCGTGGAGGCTCTTTGGCAGCTTGTTCAGCACGTTGGCGGTCTTGTGGACCCAGCATCTTTGCGCACGGGTTTGTCCGTAGGCCTGGCGCAGCGCCTTCCAGAAGCCGAGTGCGCCGTCGCCCACGGCCAGCTCCGGTGCAACCTCGAGGCCCCGGCGTTTGAGCTCCAGCAACAGTTCCAGCCAACTCTGTTCGCTCTCGCGGTAGCCGTCGCTCAGCCCCACGATATCCTTGTTACCGACCTCGTCGGCGCCGATGATCACCAGCAGGCACTGCTTGTCGTGATCGAGGCGCGGTTTGAAATAAACGCCGTCGGCCCAGAAATACACATAGCGCTTGGCCGACAGATCCCGCCGCGTCCAACGCTCGTAGTCGTCCGCCCACGCCGCCTTCAAGCGGGCAATCATGGTCGATGACAGGCCGGGCGCTTGTGGACCCAGCAAGGCCGCCAGCGCTTCGCCGAAGGCACCCGTCGAGATGCCCTTGAGCTACCGCCAGGGCAACCGCTCCTCGACCGACTTGGCCCGCCTGAGATTTGGCCCGCCTGAGATTTGGCCCGCCTGAGATAGGGCGGCAGGATCGCCGAGGTGAAGCGGATGGGGGCACCGCTCTCCGGATGGCGATCGCTAACCCGGGGCCGGCCTACCGCGATCGCGCCGATACCGGTCTGGACCTCGCGTTCCGGCAGATGACCGTGGCGCACCACACGCCGGCGGCCGGCCTCCTCCACCAGATCGGCATGCTCGGCAATGAAGGCCGATACTTCCGCCTCGACCGCCTCGGCCAACAAACGCCGGGCGCCGACGCGCACCACCTCCGTCAGCGGGTCCTCGATCGAAATCCTCTCTGGATGCGAAAACGAAACAACCCTATCTTCGTCCATCGCGTATCCTTCCTTCTTGGAAATCGGCGACTTCATCATCGCCAGCATACGCCGCCCTCACATCAGCCCATCACCAAGATTCAGCCATGGCTCTGGCTGCAACTCGAACCCGCAGAGGGTGTTCGGTTTGGAGCAGAATTCACCCTTGACCAATAGTTGGCCGCGCGAAAAATCGTCTATCGTCGGATAACGATGGCGGTCAGAAGCATGCCCACCGTCAGCGCCCAGGAAGAGGTCAGGCTTTCTCCCGTGGACAGCAAGAACGAGAAAATCGCCCTCCTCGCCAAAGCGCTCGCACATCCCGCCAGGGTCGGCATCGTGCGCCTTCTGCACGAGAAGCAAACCTGTATCGGCTGCGACATCGTCGACGAGATCGGGCTCGCCCAATCGACGACCTCCGAACACCTGCGCATCCTGAAGGCGGCCGGGATCATCATCGGCGAGATCGAACGCCCGCGCGTTTGCTACTCGCTCAATCCGACGGCGCTTGAGCCGCTGAGGGTATTTCTCGATGACGTGTCGGGCGCGCCGCGCACCGAGAACGAGAACTGAGCGGGTCCACCAAATGTCAACGTTCGAACGCTATCTGACCGTCTGGGTCGCTCTCTGCATTGTCGCCGGCATCGCGCTCGGCCAGTTCTTGCCCGACCAGTTCCATGCGATCGGCGGCATGGAGATCGCCAAGGTCAACCTGCCGGTGGCGGTCCTGATCTGGCTGATGATCATTCCCATGCTGCTGAAGATCGACTTCGGCGCGCTTGGCAAGGTGCGCGAGCACTGGCGCGACGTCGGCGTCACGCTCGTCATTAACTGGGCGGTCAAACCCTTCTCCATGGCGGCGCTCGGCTGGCTCTTCATCGGCCACCTGTTCGGGCCATATTTGCCGGCAGATCAGATCAGCAGCTACATCGCCGGGCTGATCATCCTGGCCGCCGCGCCCTGCACGGCTATGGTCTTCGTCTGGAGCAATCTCTCGGACGGCGAGCCGCATTTCACGCTCAGCCAGGTGGCGCTCAACGACACCATCATGGTGTTCGCCTTCGCGCCGATCGTGGGGCTACTGCTTGGCCTTTCGGCAATCACCGTGCCGTGGGACACGCTGATGCTGTCGGTCGGCCTCTACATCGTGATTCCCGTGATCATCTCACAGGTCTTACGCAAGCGGTTTCTCGCCGCGGGCGGATTACCGGCGCTCGAACGGCTGCTCGGCGCGCTGCAGCCGATGTCCTTGGTCGCGCTCCTGGCCACGCTCGTTCTGCTCTTCGGATTCCAGGGCGAGCAGATCATCGCCCAGCCGCTGATCATCGCATTGCTGGCCGTGCCGATCCTCATACAGGTCTATTTCAACTCCGGCCTGGCCTATCTGCTCAACCGCGCGACCGGCGAGGCGCACTGCGTGGCGGCACCGTCAGCCTTGATCGGTGCCAGCAACTTCTTCGAGCTCGCGGTGGCCGCCGCCATCAGCCTGTTCGGCTTCGAATCGGGTGCGGCGCTGGCGACCGTCGTCGGCGTACTGATCGAGGTGCCGGTGATGCTCTCGGTCGTCAAGATCGTGAACGCCAGCAAGGGCTGGTACGAGCGGGGCGCGGCCGTGCAGCGCAACGGAAAAGCGCTCGGGCATGCCGGATAAGGGGAAGGAACGGTGAAGCGCATCCTGTTCGCTTGCGTCGCCAATTCTGCCCGCAGCCAAATGGCCGAATGCCTGGCGCGAGATCTCCTGGGGTATTGCGCCGAGGTGATGAGCGCGGGCTCGAAGCCGTCGAGCGTCAACCCCTATGCGGTCGAAGCCATGGCCGAGATCGGTATCGACATCTCGGGCCATCGCTCGAAGTCGGTGGATGAGATCGACTTGGCCGGCATCGACTTGATCGTCACGCTGTGCGGCGAAGAGGTATGCCCGGCCGTTCCCGGGCGCGCGAAAGGGTTGCACTGGCCGATCGCGGACCCTTCTTGCACGGATCCCGGGATCACCTCGGACCAAATGCTCGGCCGCTTTCGCACGGCACGCGATCAGATCAAGGCGCGAATCGAAATCCTGGCGGCGTTGATCGATATCCCATCGGGCCCAGTTTCCCAGGAATTTCACGCGAGCGTCCGAGTCCAAGATTTGCCGGGCAGCGTGCGCTTCTACGCCTGGCTCCTAAACACGTGGCCAAAGGAGTGGACGCATCGCTATGCGACGTTCGTCCGCCCGGACCTGAAGCTGAACTTCGTGCTGCTTGCCTCCGACGGCAAAGAGCTTCACCACGACACGCTCTACCACCTCGGGATCGAGGTCGCCGACAAGGATGCGGTCGTAGTCGCCTTCGACTTGGCGCGGAAGTTCGGCGCCGCGGTCGAGAAGCCGCCGCGGACCATCTGGAAGGGCACGCCCCTGCACGAGCTCTGGCTCAAGGACCCGGACGGCAACCTGATCGAGGTCTACGCGCGGCTGAGCCAGTCGGAACTGGCCGGCAAGCCCGAGGACGAGCTTCCCATATTTCTCGTGGCGGCCCCTGGCCCGGCGACGGCCTGAACGACCCGTCCGGGCCGAATAGCCGACCGCGGCGGCAATACGCATTCGCCATCGAGCCCGTGCCGAGGTCCGTAACTTGTTGATCTGCATCAAGGAGGGGTTCCCGGAGCTACGATAGCAATGGCGATGCGGTCGTCGTTTGCGAATGCGAATATCGGTCTTCCCATGCTTCGGCCATTCGTGCCGTCGGAATGGCGGTGCCGTTTATTTCGGCGTCGTAATGAACGTGTGGCATGAGTCATCGACGATGATGGAGAGAGAATGATGCTCGTTTGGGGGCTGTCGGCAGGGCTTTTCGTTCTCGCGATCGTCTCGGGAATGCTCGGTCTCGGCGTGGCCTTCGCCGCCGTCCCGTTCCTCGGGCTGTTCCTCCCGGACCTCGTGCACCAGGTCCAGCCCTTGACCCTGCTGCTGAACGGGGTCACGGCTCTGTTCGCGACCTTCGGGTTCGCGCGCAGCGGCCATGTGCGCTGGAAGGACGCGACACTGCTGGCGATCGTCACCACGGTCGTTGCGCCTGGGGGCGCCCTGCTCGCCCAGATCGTCCCGCAGCTCTACATCTGGATCGTCTACTTCGCGGCCGTCGTCTTCCTCGCCATCCGAATGCTCATGCCGGAGGCCAAGAAGAAAGACGAGGACGAGGAGTCGGGGTCCGGGAACCTGAAGGCGGCGCTGCTGCTGGCGATCCCGATCTCGGTGCTCGCCGGGCTCCTGGGCATCGGCCCCGGCTTCCTGCTGATGCCGACGCTGATACTGCTCGGCTTCCCGCCGAAGAAAGCGGCCGGCATCAACGCCCTTGCCGTAACGCCGCCATCCTTCTCCGCCTTGATTCCGCATATGGCGACCGCGACGGTGGACCTGAACCTGGCCGCATGGCTGCTGCTCGCGGGCGCCGTCGGTGCATTCCTCGGCGCACGAATAACCAGTCTCTATGTGCCGGGCGGCCGGTTGAAGCAGCTGTTCGGGCTGCTCATCGTCATCACCACTGCCTACAAGCTCTACACGATGCTCGCTTAGCACCGCACCAAGGAGGGCGTGCTATGGCCGGGAAGGTCGTCATTCACATCTTTCACGATGATCCGAGCGCACTGAATACGGGGTCCCACGTGGCCGAGCGAATCCGGCAGACGAAGGACGAGAACGGGGTCGATCTCGAAGTGTACATTTTCGGACCCGCGGAGAAGGTGCTCGGCGGCAAGGATAACGAAGCCTATAGCAAAGCGATTCAGGGCCTCGTGCAAGCCGGCGTCCCGGTCCATACGTGCATCGACATCGCAAACGCGATCGGCGCCACCGAGGATTTTTCTGCCATGGGGCTGGACCTCGAATACGCGCGCGACGCCTTCATCCGATACGCCAAGGAAGGTGCAACGGTGATCAGCTTTTGAGGCGTGGACATTGGCCAATGCTCGGATGCCCGCGACTCGATCAAAAGAAGCGAACGACATGGCGGTGACGCGACGCGAGGCCAGTGGACCGACCGCGACCCGACTGGGGCTCCTGTCCGGTCAACGATAGCGTTGCCGGAGGCCGAGCCCAAGAAGGGGCGGTCCATTTGACGGCGGGCACCGAGCCGCAAGCGTAAGGAGACAGCCCATGTTCAATAAGGCCCTCGTCGGCATGGACCTTTCTCCTGCCGAGAAGCCCTTGGTGGGCTGCCTGCCGGAGCTCAGGCGTTGGAGGATCGACACCATCGTTCTCGCGCATGTGATTCGCGTCGGGTACGTGGAGGGAGCCGGCTACGGACATGAGGACGAATACCGCGCGTGGCTCGATCGCCTAGCGGCGCCGCTGCGAGAGGCCGGTCTTCAGGTCGACATCTCGGTGATCGATAGCGGCGATCCGGCAGACGCCCTGCTGAGCCTCGCGGCCGAACACCGGGCCGATCTGGTGGTCGTGGGGTCGCGCAGTCACAGCTTTGCGCATGATCTCTTCCTCGGCAGCGTCGCCAAGGACGTCGTGCGCAGGTCGGATATTCCCGTTCTGATCGAGCGCATCGAAGCGACGGAGGCCGGCACCGCAGAGACCTGCAGGGCGGTCTGTCCCGACAAGCTCGTGCGTGTTCTGTTGGCCACCGACCTGTCGGAACACTCGAGGTCGGCCGAGGAGGTTGCGATAGAGCTGGCCCCCAAGGCTACGCAGACGGACTGTCTCGTGGTCCTGCCCGACCAGGGCCGAGGGGCGATCGATCTGGGGCAAGGGGCGGAGGCCGAAAGGCTTGATAGCTTGGTCAAGCGAATCGAGAGTAAGGGCGGTCACGGGCGCGCACGCGTCGAGTATGGCGAACCACCGAACGTCATCGCCCGGGTCGGCCAGGAAGGTTACTCGCTCGTCATCCTCGGAAAGCATGGCCGGGGCTGGATCGAAGGCATGACGATCGGCAACACCGCCGCCAAGGTCTGCGAGATCGCGAAGCGGCCCGTGCTGATCGTGCCACTCGAAAAAGGATAACCGGCGGTGCTGGAATATCGCGTTACGGCGAGGAGGATCGATGCCCACGGCAGCACGGCAACCTGCAAAGAGGCGGAGATCGTCCTCGACACGGACGTGAAGGGGCGGCCGGACGCCTTCAACCCGGCCGAGATCTTCCTCGCGGCGATCGCCGCCTGCATGCTGAAGGGCATCGAGCGTGTGACGCCGATTCTCAGGTTCGACCTGCGCGGCGTCGAGGTGAGACTTCACGGCGTCCGGCAGGACAGTCCGCCGAAAATGATCTCAGTCGACTACGAGTTGATCGTAGATACCGACGAGGACGACCGCCGGCTCGACTTGCTGCATACCAACGTCCGCAAGTTCGGCACCATCTTCAACACGGTGGCCGAAGCGACGAAGCTCGAAGGCCGGATCGTCCGCCTCCACGACGCCTGAACGTCGGTGGAACGAGTGATCGCCGCCGAGCGGTTGCGAGCACGCTGACCGGACCCCTGTGCGGATCGTCGGCACACTCCTGGCGAGCTGACGTAATGGCTGTCCGGGACGATATTGCAGTCCCTTGTAGTGGCCACAGTTGCGTGACATGCCTCAAACGGCGGCGCTGAGGTGCTCCTCTTGCAGTTGATCAATGCATTCGAGAGGTGAATGGAGAGCATTACAATATGTCGAAGAGAATAGTTCGAAATATGATGTTGGAAAAAAAGAGAATGTCATGCCGGGTGCAGGTGAAGGAATGCCGATGGGATTTTTCTGGCTCGGCCCGATCATGTGGCTGGTATTTGCGGTCGTTATCATCATTCCATTCTGGGCGATCTTCTCGAAGGCAGGGTATTCAAAATGGCTCAGCCTTCTGATGGTGGTGCCCATCGTGAACATTATCGCGCTGTATTTTCTTGCGTTTTCCACGTGGCCCAGCCTTCAGAAGCGTGATTGAGCGACCGCCATGGCACTGGGATGGCAGGATCGAGAAGTCCGCTGAGCGGCGTATTGAGCGCCAAGCACCTCTCGCCAAAGCGAGCTCGTCCATGATCCGGCGATTTCTCCGGCTGGCTTTGGGCGCTTTAGCGGTGCTGGCGATCACCGTAGGTGCGTGGGCCTATTTTTCAGTCTCGCCCGGTCACGGTCGAGGTGGCGTCGGTGGAGCGGGACGTCCCCATGCAAGTCTTCGGCCTCGGCACCGTCGAGGCGCGCATCGTGTCGCAGATCGGCTTCGAGGCAAGCGGGGCCTTGGTCAAGCTCAAGTCGGCCGATCTGCTTCGCAATGTGCCACTGGTCTGGAGACATCAGCATGAAGCCTGGAGCTTCTCTCGTAATTTTGCGCCGCAATATTTCGGACCTTAAAGCCGAGCGTTCCAAGCACTTACCGGAGGGCGTCGTAGCCGTCGCCCAGTCAGCGCCATTACCGTGTGCTCTGCATGTGTCCTCCTGATGGAAGAGCTTCCCTGGCAGGCGGAGCGCCATCACTTCAGCTTTGCGACGAGCAGGGAGAGCTGTTTATTTCATACTATTCCGTGACAGAAGGTTGGTCATCCTTAAGACGCTCCAGGAGCGGCTCCCGGTCGCGAATTCCGCAGCGGAAAAATTCACGGGCACGATACAAAGCAGAACCCACTTCTGGTCCGGGTTTAAGCCCAAGAGCGCTCATGATATCTCTACCATCTATTGGGAGAACATCTGCAGCATGTTCCAACAGGTCCCGTTCAATCATACGTATCATGTGGCCCTCGGGATGATCGGCCCCGGGAAGGCTCTCAAGGAAGCCCCGCCACTTCGGCAGTCGAGGTTCGCAGAACTTTCGAGCGTCGAGTCTCATGCCAAGCCGGATGACAGCGTCGCCGACAAGCTTGTGAAACTCATGCGCAGGCCAAGCCCGGTCGATGCGACGGCGCAGATCAGCAGTCGCGGCTTGCCCATCGTCAGTTGCAGATAACACGCACGCCATGGCACCTTGGCAATGCTTAACTATCGCCCCGACCTCAGAGCAGAGCGCCAGGAAACAGATCTGCCAAGCTTCGCCACTGTTCGGCGGGTCCGCCCCACATGTCTTGAGAAACCACCGGTGTACGCTCTGCGATAATGCCAAATCTCGATCGCTGCCGAAGCCGAGATTGTGGAAACTCCAAGTGCGCAAAGCATGCACCAGATCGCGCGACGCCTTGGCGTCGGAGGTCGTGCCGGTAGTTCCTCCAGGTAGCTCCAGCAGGTATGGGATCGTCACCCTACCGGCCTCGAAACCCAGGGCATAGCTCCAGGCGACGAGTCGCAGGAAGGATGCCTCGTCGCCTTCGTTGGCGGGGGGCCGAACGGTGATCTCGCTGACCGCATCCTCGCCGACGAAGGTGCGCAGTGAGTTCCGGAAATCCGCGACGGCTGCATTCAGAGCTGCGAATTTCATCTTCGTCGGCCGATCGGGTCGGCGATCGGCCCAATGAAGTTGAAAGCGATTGCGAACCCCCTGATAGAACGTCCGTATGCGATCTCGTCGCGAGGGAAATCACGACTGAGGAGATCGACCATCTGTTTGAGGGCATCCACGCGAATGACCCAATGGCCTTCAGAACGCTGCCTCTCGACGCGTCCCTCAAAGCTGCGCGGCTTTCCGTCTGGACCGGCTATCAGGTGGCGCCTAACGACGCGACCGGGCTCCTCATATTCAGTCTCCTGACTAAGCTCTCTAAACATCCGGACAGCGCCCTGTTCGTCGCCGATCACCCAGGCTAAGACAGCCTCTAGGTATCGCGTCACATGACGCGCTGCGTCACCAGAAGCTTCGTTTAAGGCACGAACTATCGCCAAAAGATCCCGCTTTGTGGCTTCGTCAACAGGCAGCGGTTGGCGCTGGCCACGGAGTGGCCGCCGCCCCATTTCAGCGATCCATCGGTACTCAAGAAGCAGCGACAGGCAGCGCTCGTCATGTCCAATCTTATCGAGGTGCGAACGCAGGAATTCGGCGGCGCGCTTCGCGCGAGTACGCTCCTCAGCCGCGCTAACCTCGGCCATATCGCCGCTCAAATCGGGCCCGACCTCTCGAGCCCGCAAGAAGTATCCGGCAGTCGAACCGGTCGCCTCCAGTGCGGCGTATGCGTCCTCCGTGAGACTCTGGTCTTTCAGCAGATGCCCTACCATCATCCGACGCGCGTCGAACTTCTCGCGCTGCTTCGGCGGCAATGCGTCCGGGTCGACCTGATCGAGCGTCGCATACATGTCGGCCGCGAGCTCAGCCTTCTGTGCTCCTGTTAGTCTAGCCATTTTCAGCAAATCCGCCGGAGTCCATAAGCCGACGTCAAGTGGATAGTAGTTGTCCGTTATGCTCACTGCTTGACGGATGGCCGCTCGAGCAGCTTGGTATGACGACCAGATTTCCGCGGGCGAAGCCTTGCGCCTTGCCCGGTCATTGGAAAGGAACCCGTAAAGCGAAGCACGTTCGACCTGCAGGTTCTGCCGCGTCCGCTTTGCTGCCGTGATCGTCCCGTCCACGATCCCATCGAGCGCCGTCTGCACGGCGTCCCGCGCTTCTTCGAGTAGGGGTAGACGGTCACTGTCGTCGACCACGCCCATGCGAACGGCGGTCCGTCGGAACGCCGATTCTTGTAGCATCAGGCTCGGATGGATCACTCCGAATCGCTGGCGCAGGTCGGTTAGAGTACGGGCAATCTCGACATACGCCTTCTGATAGCGAGACCCGCGCGGGCCATTGTCACCAATCTGCTGAAGAAGGTTGAGAAGAAACCCCCGCTCGTGGCGGATGTCGATTCCCGCGCCGCGCACGGCGCCGATGAGCTCGATCAAGCGCTCGGCCTCCTTCTCGGGGCTGCCGAGACGACGACGGCAGATCAGTTCTGCCTCAAGCGTCAATCGCGGCAGAACGAGCAGCTCGCTCTGTTCTGCGTCGGCCCATTTCCACCGGAACAAATCCAGTTCGCCGAACATCTCGGCAATCATGGTGACTTCGATTCTTGGAAGGGCTTCCGTTACGGCTCGCAGAAGAAGGTTGACCGGAACGGGACAGTTCAAACTGCCTGCCACCATTACGAGATCGATGAGCCGGCCCGCTGCGTCTTCTGACTCCAAGGCATCGCTTTGCTGCTCGTCAAACAGCGACCGATACCCGTTGGCAAAGCCTGCTTCGATCAATTTCTGCGCGAGCTGCGTATCGGGGAAGGACGGCCGTACTTGGCGGCCACGTAACCGTAACTCCCGCTCGGCTGCTCGCGCTTCGCTACCGAGCCCTGCGGCGATGCGCGGCCGGCTCAATGGGAGAAAGCGATACAGATAGGCCAGAATGTGGGCGTCGGCGAATACCGCCGGATTGGGCGGTTCGGGGAGAAAGTGCGCAAGAACGTCCGCAAGCTTCTTTCGTTCATCTCCTGATAACTGGTTCGGCGCCTCGATACTGACATTGAATTGGCGACCAGCGCTGTCGGCCATACGATATCGGGAGCCGAGAATTACGACCCGCCGGCCCCGGCTACGCAGGCTCATTAGCAGATCACGATAAGGGTCGACGTCACGGTTGGCGTCGCACACGATCAATGTAGCCTGGGCGCCAGCCTTCTCTGCCTCTTCGCAGAAATTGGAGACTTCGTAAGGTTGTGGGACGCGACCGATCGCATAGAGGACTGCAGCGGTTTTCTTCTCACGCACCTTGGCCACGACACGGGCAAGAGCAACCGACTTACCCGTTCCAGACTGACCATGAACGATGATCGGCGCGTTGACGCTTGCATGGTCGGCTAGGGCCAACTCTACTCGGCGCAGTAAATGTCGCTCGAAGTCGCGCTCGATCGCGAAGCGACGGCGCACGCCCTCGAGAAGAAGGCGGGGACCCCCGAGGTCACCGTGAAACCTGCGGAAGGCGTCGTACTCGGCATCCGGCCCCAGCGGGGAGAGAAACCCAGTCCAGGCATCATCGACGATCGAAGCCACCGCCTCGACCCGCAGCCGTTCCTCTGCTGCCGTCTCAAGGCGCCCGCCACTCTTGAAGCTGACGATCCCGGCCTCTTCCGACCCTGGTGGCATGAATTCTGGCAGCCGGCCGAGGGCACGAAGTTCAGCTACGGCCGTGCCAAGGCGTTCGCGCTCGACCACGATGTGCTTCGATGCGACAGCCGCATCGAAATCTTCCGCGTCCTCAGCTCCGAGCTTCGGTCGGCCACCAAACCAGAGAACTTGCTCCGGCGCCGATCTTCCTATTGCCCCCAGGATGTCCTCGATCTTGAGCCAATCTCGGCCCGAGATGAAACCGTCGACGACGACGACACCAAGCGTGGTCGCCGTATCCAGCACACGGCCGAGCATCGGCAACGCATGACCAATCCGCCTCGTGTTGAATTCACTGCGGTCGGCCGGGGGGCGGGCCCGAGGGTCCAGCGATCCTGCGCGGCCGAATAAATAGTAAAGTGGTGGCCGCGCTCTACTACGGACGGCCCGTGGCGTCTCACTTGCCGTCAGCACGACCTCGGGTTCACGTCCCCGACCTTCCAACAATGCCTTCAGCGTCGGGTCAAGGGCTGACGTGAACACAGCGCTCCATGGCAATTCACCCAGCACTGACAGCCACGCAGGAGGTACGCGCCGTTCGAAGCGCTCTGCCAACCACTCGTAGAACGAGGGGGTCACCGGGGCTGTGCCCAACACGCCGGGCCACCCGGGCTGAACCTCGCCGCTGCGCTCGAGCCTTTCGAGAGCCTTCACCAGGATCGCATCCCCGATACCAGGCTCGGTCCAGGCGTCCTGGCATAGGACCAACACTATCGGTCGCTGGTCTTCAATGGCGGCAATAAGAAGATCGCGAGCTGCTTTCATCCAATGTTTCCTACAAAATCAACGCACGAGCGGTTGTCGTCCGCCCGGCTTCACTGTGACCATGTTACTCAAGTGTCGCCGATGACGTCCTGTTTTGCCAGGGGAGACCACTGTGAAATCGGGCGGGCGGGTTCGGCGGAACGGTGTTATTAGTCGTATGGGTGACCGGATCGAACGTCGGGCCGCCAGGCTACATTAGCACAATTGGGTTTTCGGACAAGGTTCGCCGTGAGGCCAGCAGCCGTTCGCCGCGCCGTCTAGGAAGACGCAGACCGCCATCGGGAGTAGATCGCCTTGCGCATGCAACATCCGTAGCAGGGAGCTCGGCATTCGAGGATGCCCACGCTAGTACTCACGTGCGTTGTCGCCGCATTTGCCGATGAATCTAAACTGAGGGTTCGTCGTGGGTCCTCCTTGTCCAGGGGTTGCCTCTCGAACCCGCCAAGCGCGAGCACAGTCTAACATACTGATTTTGCGAGATATCATTAACCGTACCAAATTCGCGTGGTTCGGTTCTGTCAGAGAATACGGCCCGACAGAGAACGAAACCGACCCGAAATGGCCCGCGAATGACAGCCGGTGCTTCGGTTAGTTGGCCCGGAAACCCCAAATTCCGCGCCGTTCACGCGGTGCCAGTTGGCAAGCAAAGAACGTCCTTTACGGGGGGTATGGCGGAGGGGGTGTCCGCCGATAGGTGTTCCGCCGCTTTCCGGGAACGTCCAAAATACCCCCGCGTTCTTAGAACCTTAGCCGTCTATCCTGTCCGGCACTGTCCGTTGACATTCGCTCAAAGCCGGCATATTTTGTGGGAACGGTTGTGGGAACTGAAAGCAGGGAGCCGAACTATGGCGAAGCACCGACTGACCGCACTGCGGGTGGCAAAGTTGGCGCGGCCGGGCCGATATGGGGACGGGGCCGGGCTCTACCTCGTTGTGCGATCCGAGACGGCGAAGTTCTGGGTGTTCAGATTCATGCGGGCCGGCCGTCGCCACGATGTTGGCCTGGGGCCGGTGGGTGCCGTCACCCTGGCCGAAGCGCGCGGCAAGGCGGCCGAGCTCAAGCGCGTGCTGCGACAAGGCGGCGATCCGCTCGCGCACGTTCGCGCCGAGCGCCGCCAGGCCGGTGGTGGCATATCCTTCAAGGACGCGGCCGAGCGATACATCGAGGCCCACCGCGCGGGCTGGCGAAACGAAAAGCACGCCGCGCAATGGCCTTCGACGCTGAGCGCGTATGCCTATCCGGTGTTCGGCGACCTCGACGTGGCCGAGATCGAGACCGACCATGTTCTGAGGGCACTGCAACCGATCTGGCAGGCGAAGCCCGAGACCGCGCAACGGGTGCGCCAGCGGATCGAGGCCGTGATCGACTTCGCCCGGGCGCGCGGCTGGCGCGATGGCGCCAATCCGGCGCAGTGGCGCGGGCACTTGGCGCTCATCCTTCCGGCACGATCGAAGGTTGCCCGAGTACAGCACCACGCGGCGGTGCCGTGGAAGGAAATGCCGAGACTCTGGGCCGAGATCGAAACCCTCGACGGTATCGCCGCCTTGGCGCTGCGCTTTGTGGTGTTGACTGCGGCCCGCTCCGGCGAGGTGCGCGGCGCGCGGTGGTCGGAGATCGACCTTGAGGCGGCGACGTGGACTGTGCCGCCGGAGAGAATAAAAGGCGGCCGCGAGCACCGCGTGCCCTTGACCCACCAGGCCCTCGCGATCCTCGCCAAGGTGCGCCCACTTGCCGCCGGCGACGGCGACCTGATCTTCCCCGGCGCACGCGCGGGCCGGCCGCTCTCAGACGTTGCGGTTGCGAAGGTGCTCCGGCGGCTGGGGCGCGACGGCGCGACCGTTCATGGCATGAGGTCCGCGTTCAGGGATTGGTGCAGCGAGGCCACCCGTTTCTCGGGCGAAGTGGCCGAGGCGGCGCTGGCCCACGTCGTGAGAAACAAGGTCGAGGCCGCGTATCGCCGCGGCGACATGCTCGCCAAGAGGCGCGACCTGATGGACGCCTGGTCGGCCTTCCTCGCCTCGAAGCCCGGCGAGACGGTGGTGCCGCTCCGGCGGTGAGGCGGGGCCCTTCGCGCCCACCGACTCGATCCTTCCCCACCGTGGCCGAGCGGCGGCCGGGACCGCGGACAGACCAGGCTAGCGCCCGCCGGCGCGAACGCCATGCCGCCGACCCGAGAAGCGCCGTGGGGCCCCCGAGCGGCCGACCCCCACCCCCCGGGAACGGCGCGCGGCCGGGCTGATGCAGGGGGGCCCCAACACCCGCGCTTCCCGTGTCTTTCGGCGACAGGCTATGGTCTAGTGTAAAGCAGGGTTGACGCCAATAACCAATATTTCGCGTTTAGTGCGAAAACATGCCTGCGTCTTTGGCGGCGTCCGTTGCACTTGCATCTGCGATTATTCTTACTATAATATGTAAACAAATCCATCAACAGCCGCGATGCGATGATGTCCGAAAAATTGCTCAGAATGCCGCAGGTGCTCGACCGCTTGCCTTTCGGGCGCAGCACGCTGTACGCCCGAATCGCCGACGGCCGGTTTCCTCGGCCCCTGCATGTCGGTCCCCGCATTGCTGCGTGGCCCGAATCGCAAATCGACGCCGCGATCGAGGCGATGATCGCCGAGGCCGAGGCGGACGAGGGGGCGTAGCCATGACCGCCGCCGCCGACATCGACGCCGCCCTCGGGGGCCGCCGATCCGGGGCCGGCTGGGTGGCCAAATGCCCGAGCCACGATGATCGCAGGCCCAGCCTCTCGATCGCTGAGGGCAAGGGCGGCCGGGTGCTGGTGCGATGTTTCGCCGGATGCCCTCAAGCCGCGGTGATCGAGGCGCTGCGGGCTCGCGGCTTGTGGCCCGGCGCCGCCGAGAGCCCACGGCCCCGGCCGGTCCGTCGCCGCGCCCCGGACCGCGACGACGCCCGGCGCACCGGGGCCGCAAGGCGGATGTGGCGCCAGGCCCAGCCGGTGGCCGGCACGGTGGCCCAGCGCTACCTGCATGCCCGCGGCTTCGACGGCGAGGCGCCGCCCAGCCTGCGTTTCCTGCCCTCGGCCCGGCACCCCGCCAGCGGCCGGTGGCCGTGCCTGATCGCCGGCGTGACCCGCTGGCCCGGGCGGCAGGTGGTGGCGGTTCAGCGCACGTTTCTTGCGCGCGATGGCACCGGCAAAGCGCCGCTGACGCCCGCCCGGCTCTCCCTCGGCCCGTGCCGCGGCGGCGCGGTACGCCTCGGCCCCCTTCAACCCGGCGAGCCGCTGGTCCTGGCCGAGGGCGTCGAGGACGCGCTGGTCATAATGACGGCGACCGGGCTGCCGGCGTGGGCGACGCTCGGCACCGCCGGCCTTCGCGCCGTCGTGGTGCCGCCGCCGGACCGGGTGCGCGAGGTGGTGATTGCGGCGGACGCCGACGCCCCCGGCCTCGCGGCCGCCCGCGCGCTGGGGCAGCGCCTACTCCGCGAAGGCCACCGCGTCCGCCTCGCGGTGCCGCCCGAGGGCTCGAACGATTTTGGCGACATAATCGGCAAGGGCCTGAGCGATGCCGCCTGACGCACCCATCACTGCGATCGAGAAGGCCGAGCCCGTCGAGCTCGACGCCGAGGCGCTGATCGCCGAGCTCGCGGGTCTTTCACTTGTCGAATACGGTCGCCGCCGCAAAGCCGCCGCCATGCGCCTCGGAATCCCCGTCGGCCTCCTCGATAAGGCCGTCGAGGGCGCACGCCAGGCCGCCCGCGCGGCCGGGGCCGGCGACGACGCGCAGGGTCGCGCCTTCGCCTTCGCGCCGATCGAGCCGTCGCCCGAGCCGGTCGAGGGCGGCGCGTTGATCGGCGATCTGGTCGCGGCTATCGAGCGCTTTGTTGCGCTGCCGAAGTACGGGGCCGAGGCGATCGCGTTGTGGATTTTGCACGCTTGGACGCTCGACTCGTCGGCGGTGAGCCCGCTCTTGGTTTTCACGTCGCCGACGCCTCGCTGCGGCAAGACTACGGCCCTCGCGGTCCTGCGTTGGCTCGTACCGCGCCCGCTTCCGGCCGCAAACGTGACCGGGCCGGCCCTTTTCCGCTCGATCGAGAAATGGTCGCCCACGCTCTTGATCGATGAGGCGGACACGTTTCTCAGGGATTCAGACGATGTGCGAGGCCTCTTGAATGCGGGCCATACGCGCGAGGGCGCGGTGTTGATCCGCACGGTAGGCGATGATCATGAA
>Ga0114931_10004740_pt1 | contig 16907 bp, 13 predicted proteins | sample 2SBtaG_FD_89579 | JGI IMG/M metagenome (GOLD analysis project Ga0114931, IMG submission 89579) | Deep subsurface microbial communities from Kolumbo volcano to uncover new lineages of life (NeLLi) - 2SBTROV14_V59a metaG | ecosystem: Environmental > Aquatic > Marine > Volcanic | place: Kolumbo...
ACCAATTTCCCCGGCACGCGCTGATGATCCGGCTTGTCTGCCAACCAGTGTGCATGTCCCAAAGGAAATACAATAATATCCCCGCCTGAAAGGGCAAGAGGTTCGGAAAATCCTTCCGCCATTAGCCAGCAATTTCCGCGTACAATCATGTGAAATTTTGCGTTCGTTCCCGAGGCCACTTCCATCCCCCAGGGCGCTGAAAAATCGGAACGAAAATAAACGGCGCTTTTTAGCCTGATCATGCGCAGAATATCGCTAAACGCATCCATCGTATGCATTTTCCTTTCAATTTAGACGATTGATCAATTTATCAAGACTTTAGATCATTGACAATACAACATAGATTACATATATTGTTTCACAATGTCAATGATAATTTTATTAAAAAATTATAACATGACAAAAGATCAATTAAATAAACTCATCAGAAAGGAAGAAAATTATGAGAAACCTCAAAACATTGTCATTGCTGGCCATTCTGCTTGTATTCTCAGTCGTATCAACACAGGCAAAGGGTAAGCAGGGCAAATATTTTGTGTCCAGCAAAAATGTAGCAATTGAAGGCTATGATGTTGTTGGTTACTTCAATCAGAATCTTGCACTGCGCGGAAGTAAAGAGCATGCCGTTAAATATAATGGCGCCACGTATTTTTTTGCCAGTGAAGAAAACAGGCAAGCCTTCCAGGCGGATCCGGAAAAGTATTTGCCACAATATGGCGGATGGTGCGCTTTCGCAATTGCTGCGAAAAAGATGAAGGTCGCGCCGGACCCTAAAACCTTCAAGCTTGTTGATGGCAAACTTTATCTGTTTTACAACGGCGAAATGATGAACACGATTATTCCGTGGAATGCCAATGAACAGAACCTAAAGATCAAGGCCGATCAAAATTGGGCAAAGATAGGCAATTAATCATTGCCGGTATTGGCAATTTGCAATCATAAAATTGTACGCGGAGCAGGTGCTCCGCGTGCAATTTTTTATAAAATATTGATATGCTTTCAATCATCCATTCATGCACCTGACACCCATCCATTCATTCTTGCGACAATGAGTACAAAAATGGAAAAATCTGCAAAAAAGTGGATGGAAACCGGCACGAATAGTCCCCGCGTACGTTTCACCAGATAACCCAGTGCCAGGCCAAAAATAAAAGTAAGACCGACGCCAATTATTCCAGAAGGGAATCCTACCTGATAGTGCAAAAAACTGAACCAAATCGCCTGCAAAATTAATGCACTCGCCAAACCAACAGTCTTTGAAAAAACGCTCAACAGAACACTTCTGAAAATAAATTCTTCATAAACCGCATTTATTGCCGCGAATCCAAGCCCCATCGGTATTAAAAGTAATTTCGGTACTGCCGGAATCATTGCCGCATAAGGATTGCCCTTTTGCAAAAGAAACCAAGCGGCTAAAGCAGCCACTGAAAGCAAAGAAAATACAATACCAATCAAAATCGAATTTTTGATTTTTCCTTTGACAAGATTTAATTCTGCTGGTTTGAATTTTCGTAATGGGCGCAGGTAGAAATATAAAACTGTAAATGTAATCACGAGATTGAGGGGAAAGAAGCGGTCTAGTCCACTTTTGGCATTAAAATATTGCAACAGGAAAAACAAAAACAGGATTTCCAAAGCATCATTAAAGATGGATAGTGTCTTGATATATTTTGCCAAGATATAAATGATGCCTAGTAAAAATAACATAGCAGCGTGAAGTATTTCACCAGGCAGAATCCAGAAAAAGAATGGAATGAGCGTAAAGAAAGAGAGATAAGCGATTTTTTTAAGGCGAGCTGTCATAAATCCCGGACTTTTTGATATGGATCATCCGAATGCATTCAAATGCCGTCGACCAAATTATTACATTTATCTGTAGGGATATTACTTATCCCGGAAACAAAAATCAACAGCAAAATTGCGCTACGTTTCCCCCCCCATTTCTGTACAAATGAATCACTCTTTTCCGGCTTCAACCCAGTACAACCCGGGATGCTCTATTATTTGCACCGGCAATAGACCAGCGTTTTGAAGCATGGGAATCATTTGTTGTGCCGCAGGTAGAACATCGTACTTGATAACTTTGCTTAAGGAGGAATGAAAACGATTAAACTTGCGACTGCAATTTTGGTGGAGAATTAAAAAACGGCCACCTTTTTTCAATACACGGCGCACTTCGCACAGGACTTTTGCGGGACGAGTAAAGTGCGGAAATGTTGAATAGCACACAACTTTATCGAAAGCAGAATCGCCAAAACACAGGGAGCAAGCATCCGCACACGAAAAAAGAAGAGAATTCGTCGAAATATTTTTTGCCGCGCGATGCAACATTTCTTCTGCCAAATCACCGGCCACCACCCTCCCCTCTTTTCCGACAAGTTCGACAAGGATTCTGCTTAGCCTGCCGGTTCCGGCGCCGAGATCGAGAATCCGCTCTCCCTTGCTGACACCAAACTTTTTCACAAGATCGTAAAGTTCCGGGCGCTGTGGATTCATATCATCCCACTCGGGCGCAAGACCATTAAAAAAGGCTCGATGTGCACGGGACATTTTATTCTCTTTTCGCAAATACGGGATCGTGTTTTAAACGATTCACCAATAGCGGTATCATACTTAAAATGATCAGTACGCCGGGGATTCCTTTGGCAACGATTGCAATCGAAGCTAATTTGGGTGGCAATCCCAATAATGACGCGAGCGGAATAACGGCAAGAAACAAAACGCTGCGGGAAACAAATAGCCCCAGCAGCAAAGGCCAGAAAATGCCCCAGCGTGTGTGACGATAAACGATATTTGTTATGCCTGCCAAAAAGCCGAGTTCAAAAATCATCAGATAAAGGATAGGTGGAGAAATGGGTGGCATACCGGTTAACAACGTTGAAAGTATTGGTGTCAGGATACCGATAGCAACGGCATAAGACAAAGGCAAATAAAAGGCGCATATCGCAACAGGCCAAAACATGGGGAGAAAAATGCTCCCCATGCCCACGGTGTGAAAAAGTATTGGCAGCAATACACCCAACGTCACAAACATGGCGCTCAATGTACTATTTCGTGTTGGCCGAGTCACAGTTTTTACAGGCTGTAATTCATATCAAAAACCACCATCCGGCCGGGCATTGGATAATTGTACAGGGTTTGATAGTTTTTATCCAAAGCATTCTTGACAGCAATGCGAAAGCCCAAAGATTTGATAACATACATATCCAGCGTGAGATTGACCAGCGTATAATTTGCCATCTTGTTTTTACGGAAATCAGCACCATACAAATCCCGGATGTGAACCAAGTTGATCCCCAGGCTGGCTTTGCCCAATTGATAAGACAAGAAGGCCGTCAGCTTTTTGCCGGGGGTGTTCAACGTTTCATTACCGAGATCCAACTTTGTCCAGGACGAAGAAAAATCGATATTATTAAACGGCGAATATTGAAATGTCAATTCATATCCCGTGTGGCGAAAAACACCCGAGTTGACAAACATGGGTCTTGGAGGCGGCGGCATGAGGCGGATCATGTTGTCACCATCAGCCCGAAAAAGACTGGCCTCAAATTTTGCTGTTCGCCCAATATCCTGCGACAAACCGATTTCATAATTCCACATTTGCTCGGGCAATAACTTTTCGTTTTTCGGCGGAAAGACGTAAAGTTCACGAATAGCAGGGCTACGGAATCCCCTGGCAGCAGAAAGTCGAACCGAAGTTGTTTTGGCAACATGCGTTACCAGGCCAAATTTCGGCACCGCTTCACTGCCATAAAGCGGATGGTGCTCAACACGGATGCCTGCAGAGGCGATGAATCGCGTTAGAAATAGTTGCTGGGTATGAATGTACGGCGCATACTCGGTAATAAATTCTCTGCCATAATTGATAACAGGAATTTTGTGAATCGTGTCCTCGGCATCTCCGCCGTAACGTTTAATGTCAAATCCAACTGTCGTGATATTCCCGTTCCATGGTTTTATATTGTGATAAAACATGAATCCGACCGTTCGGTCATTGGAGCGCCAGCCATCATAAATTTTGTGCCGACCAAAATTGCCGTGCAATCGAAAGTAAGACTCGCCCAAACGCCCCGAATGCGTCAGGGTCAAATCGGCACCGGATCGCCGAAGATCGTACCAGTGATCAACAACTGGTGCGGTAACGGGGCCGGGATCCAAAAGGTAAAGATTGGCAAGGTTCGCATTGAAAGAAATCCTGGTTGAATCGTTGACCGCATAGCCAAAATGAGCCGTGTAAAAATCGCCATCGTAATTTGAAAATTCCCTGTGGCCGGCGGTTTGTTTTGTACTCGCTGTCAGGTAATACTCAAAACGTCCGAATTTACCGCCATGATACATTGCAAGTCTTTTACTGTCGAACGTACCAATTCCGCCGGACAACTTGGTGTGAAATCCATCTTTTGTCATTTTCTTTGACACGATATTGATGACGCCTCCCATAGCATTGGTGCCGTACAAAAATGAGGCCGGGCCGCGAACAACTTCGATCCGTTCAACACCATCAAGAGAATAGGCATCGGGGATGGGATGGCCCATCATGCCCATAATGTCCGGGCGGCCGTCGCGCAGAACAAGCACACCGGTTGTAGGTGAACCGCCTATGCCGCGGATGCTGATGCCGCCCGCGGCACCGGCAGCAACGCCATACCCCATGACCGCACGTTCTGTTATGAAAACTCCGGGAACGCGGTCTTCTACCAACTCGAGCACTGAATTGGAAACAGCACTTTGAATGGCTTTTGCGTCAATAACCGACACACTGGCTGCCAGATCTTTTTGCGCACCGGCAACTTTTGTCGCAGTGACAACAACGGGATTAAACCGGTATTTCACAGAATCGGCTTTTGATTTTGCGGCTTTTGCAAATAATGGGGTTCCCGATGAAATCAGCACTGTTACCAGGAATCCCCAAAAAATTACTCTTCTCATAATTTTCTCTCCAATCTCGTTAAATAACACTACAGCGCAAGATAAACTACTGATGACTATCTTATCCAATCATGTCATTCTGAAAGAATCTTGTTAGATATGCAATGAAATTAAGAAAATATTATTTACAGATTTGGTCTTACAAGATTCCTGCTGAATGACACGATGTTTTCGTTATCGTTAAAAATATTTACTGACCGCAATATATCATTTTGAAAGTTGCCCTGTCGTGATAATCACAATAAATAAAACCAAAATATAAAGGGCGACCATAGTAGGGATTACTTGATCATTTTAAATTTTTTCCGCTCGTTGTTGCTACCAGCTTGCCGTGCTTGACGCCTTTCATGCCGATGAGTTCATTGGCGATCTTGTGGATTTCTGCTGCTTCACCGCGTACAGCCAGCACTTCAAGACAATTGTCATGATCCAAATGAATATGCATTTTAGAAATGACAAGTTGGTGATGCCGGTGCTCTAATTCCGTCATCCTTTCGGAAATATCTCCGGCATGATGGTCGTAGATGAGCGTAATGGTTCCTACTTTTTCACCCTTTTCCTGTTCCCAATCATGTCGCACCAAAGCATCCCGGATCAAATCCCTGATGGCCTCGGAACGGTTTTTTGGTCCTGTACGGGAAATCAATTGATCGAATCGATCAAGCAAAGTCGAATCAAGAGACATTCCAAATCTTGTTAAGGAACTCATTCTCACTCCTAGTGTTACATTTTTTGAAAAAGTAACACAAAAGAAAGTAAATTTCAAGTCTTTTATGATTGTTTTTATTAATCAAGTAAAAATAAGGCTGGCAAATGTAACGCGCGACCGCTGCTCATCCATAACAGCGCTGTTGTAATCGAGAAAATAGGAATGAGAGGGAGAAACCAATTCCAGCATAGTCGTCAAGGCTGAATAACCGCAAATTCGATATTGATTGTCATTCGCTAAAAACTTTTGCTGAAATTGTTGCTGATCAAATTGAACCAGAGCGTCGATAACATCGCGATCGCTTCTTTCAACCTGCGCAAGAAAAGAAGGAGAAGGAGGACGCAGGTCTCCATATTTCGTACCAACATGTGAAAAATCAACACTGGCAATAATCGTGACCGTGCCGGGATAGCGAGAGAGCATGGATTTGAGAACACGAATAAATGCTTTGAATTTTTCAAGAGCAGCACTTTTGGGTCTTGAAAAGATAGAGTGTGAAAATGAGCACAACACCGGCAATATTTTAAAATCGGATTGGATAAAATGTTTGAGAAAGATCGTCTGAAACTCAATACTGTGTTCATCTCTGTGAGCAAGTTCATTCTTTAAAAAATCAAAATCACTTCGGGCAGATATTTCTTCCACCAGGCTTTTATCGGTTCTCACCATGCCAAGAGGCGTTTCAAAATCCTGGGATGTTAGAGAGAACAGGTTCGGGATGCCCTGGTGCCCGATTCCCAAAATGACATAGAGGTCCGCCGGAGTAGATTGAGCCAGGAGACGGTACGCATGTGCATAGGTTGTTCCGCCCAGGCGAATATCGATATGCGGGACAACGACCGCTTTGATGGCGCTGCCGTCCAAATTGACTGCCGCACCATTTCTTTGCGTTGTAGCGAGATCAACCAAGGTATCCAGCTTGTCTGCTAGCGCATCCGGCTCGGCAGGATAGCTGTTTCCCGCGCTTATCGGCGCACGATGCGGAAGCTGCCGATAAGCGATCGTCAGGTTTTGCATTCTCTTTCTTGAACGATCGTTATCCAGAAAATAATATTCATCAAGGCGCTGCAAAAGCCGAACATAATTTTCGTCAAACAAAAAATCTCCGAATTTACGCATATATTCGGCTTTGATATCCGCCCGCGAATGGCGGCCATCAAAAAATTGCAAAAGATAAAACATATCCTGCGGCAGCCACAAAAATTTCTCTCTCTGATCCACAATATCTTTCAGGCCGTAAAGAAGTGTGCCATCATCAGTTTTCGCAGGCACAGCTTCGATGTCGTACCGCATTTTAGGTTTATAATCAAGGTTAAAAGTTTTTTTCTCAGCAAATGATGTTCTTTTTATTGTCAAAGCTTTTCTCTCCGCAGCAATGTCTCATTATATAATAAATATTTTTTTCGAATTTTCAGGAAATGGCCCAGTCCACTTTGCCAGCTTTGAATGATTCGTTCCGCGTTTGTTCCGTTTTCGAGCATTTCGCAAACACGTACTGAACCGACAAGTTTTTTAATCGAGTTGTCATTTATTTTCAAATTATTCGGATAAAGATCCCGCACAGCACAAAGCAAATGGATGCCGAACGAAACTGCGTGAAAATGGTAGGGATCAGTAACGGTCAAAACCAATCCGGAGCAGCGCTTCCCAAGGTATTTGGGATGAGATGCCACACCGGGGATGTCCAACGGTGTAAATAAAGTCGTATCGATTACGACACCCTGGAATGATAGAGAATCAAGACAACGCTTCAACTGTTTGCCATTAATCCACGGGGCACCAATCTTTTGAAAAGGAAATTTGCTTCCACGTCCTTCTGAAATATTGGTTGCTTCCAAAAGTCCCATACCAGGATAAAGCAACGCCGTTTGCAGATTCGTCATGTTCGGAGAAGGTTTAATCCATTCCAGACCGGTCTCTTTAAAATCCATACTCCGCTGCCAGTTTCTCATTTTAATGACTGTAAGCCGGGCTCTTGCGGCATCATTTATCCATCCTTCGCCGACAAACATTTTGGCAAGTTCGCCAACCGTCATCCCGTGTCGCAAAGCAATGGGGTGAATGCCAACAAATGATTGCAACGTTTTATCGAGCACCGGCCCTTCGACAATATTGCCCGAAATCGGATTTGGCCGATCAAGAACAACAAAAGGGATGTTGTTTTCGGCTGCAGCTTCAAGCGCTAGGGACATGGTACTGATAAACGTATAAAACCGCGTGCCGACATCCTGAATATCAAACACCAGCACATCGATATTTTGAAGCATTTCCCGGGTTGGCTTCTTTGCAGTTCCATATAAACTAAAAACCGGTAACCCGGTTCCGGGATCAAACTTTTCCCGCACACTTTTGCCTGCCTCACTTTTTCCACGAATGCCGTGTTCCGGCGAAAACAATGCGACAAGATGGACCTGCTCGGACTGAAACAAAAGATCGGCAATATGCTGCCCGCTCCGTGTAACAGCCGTTTGGTTAGTGATGAGGCCAACATTTTTCCCGGCGATTTCGGCAAAATTATTTTCAACAAGCACATCAGCGCCTGTTAAAACTTGCGGAAGAACGCGAGCATAAGTATTGGCGGTAACAAATAAAATTGCGAAAATAAAAGGGGAAATTCTCTTCAACAAGACCGACAATTCATACCTCTGTTAATCGGCGTGTCCGTTGTCGTCGTCATTGCCAGTTCTGGGTTGAACAACAGGAACGACAATTTCATCACGGGGGAAAAGTTTTTGCAGATTGTGATTCGGGTTATAGCGATCCAGCAGCCAGTAGGGAATATCAAACGTTCGTTTCGTCAAAATCCACACATTATCACCGGGCTTGACGGAATATCTGATCGTACCGGAAATTTTATAATTGGAGAAAAAATCCTCCTGAATACTTCGATGATATTCGAGGCGTCTTCGATGGAACTCGGCCGGTGATATGCGCTTAAAACTTAATTCCAGGCGCTGCCCCGCATGTATTTCACGGCCATATTCAAGTCCGTTTAAATCGCGTATGGTTTGTGCGGGAATGCCAGCCCATTCGGCAAAATGTCCTAATGTTTCTTCAGGCTGTACTGTAATCCAATCGGACTTTGGTTCTTCAAAGGATACTTTGAAGCCCCAGGTTGCAGCGGAATCTGATTTCACTGTTCCCGTTTCTTCTTCAGTAAAAAAGTCTGCCGGGGGTTCCGGGCCATAACTTCTGGAAAAGTCATCATTCTGCGGCGTTTCATGTTCAGGCAGAACAGCGAGCAAAGGAGTTGAGGGCGGTGCAGGCGGAGGATCAACCGTTGCTGATGCCGTCCCGTTTTCTGCAAGCAGTAAACTCGGTTTTTTCCGACTGGCGCCAACATTTGCATCTGCCAGTAAAAGTTTCGGGGATTCTTGGCTCTTTTTCGCAGTTTTGGCAACTGTGTTACCGACGGGCATTTCAATGAGTTGCCCCGCACGGATAAGATGCGGGCTGGGAAGATCATTCAGTTCCATAATGCGCGAAACGCTCGTACCATACCGCATGGCAATATCACTTAAATTATCGCCACGCTGCACTTTATAATAGCGATCACGAATTTGAGAATTAAATTTCTCGGTCTCCGCCAATTCCGCATATAGCGAGCCCGGATCAAAGTTATTGTCCGAAGGTAAACGAATACCGTATCCGCGGGGAATGCGGCGTTGCGAACGAATGATTGGGCGTCGAAAAGCTGGATTTAAAGCAACAAGAAGTTCCTTATCTATCTTGAATTCTTTCGCCAGGGAATTTAACGTGACATAATGCCTTAACTTGAATTCCTTAAATTCAATTGGCTTTTCAAAATTTACATAGCCAAAATAACGTTGATAATTTTCAGCAATTTCTTTTGCCGCGAGAAATTCTGCATAAAAGTTTTTTGAAGCAAAACCAAAAGAACGACTGCGATATTTTTCTGCTATTTCACCCATATCTGTGGTGTGAAGTCTTTTGCATGCTTTTTTCATTCCTGCCAGTCCATGATTGTATGCCGTAATCGCCAGCGGCCAATGACACAATTCCAAAAAATTATTTCTCAGGAGACGGGCAGCAGCATCTGTGGCAATGATAGGGTCAAGACGTTCATCGAGTGAATAATTGATCTTCAGATAGAGACGCCCGGTGGAACGGGTAAACTGCCATAAACCGGCAGCACCCATTTTAGAATAGGCTTTATAATAAAATGACGATTCAACATGAGGGAGAAAACAGAGTTCTTCCGGCAGATCGTATTTGTGAAAAATCTGTTTCATTTTCTGCATGTACTTTCCGGAACGCCGCAATCCGGCCAGGAATTGTTCGCGCAGCCCTTTCTGGCCGCGAATGTTCCGTGCAGCTTTGGCGAATTTTCGTTGTTCATCCACATTCGCCCAGAGAGAATAAACTCGGCGCTCTTTTTCAGTCAGTTGATCAGGATCGATGGGCCGGCGCTGTCTTGCAAAATGCAGCAATATCCTTTTGTATTCTTTTTTTACCTGTTCCACTTTGTGCCACTTGCGACGCAAACTCATATCCCGGGGATAATAATCGTCAAGATTAATCACCTCGTAGATAATGTTAACATGATCGGCATCATGAATAACCACTTCGCTTTTTGAATATTGGGTATATATTTTAATCCAGAAATGGACATTATCTTCAAGTTGCGGAGGAAGAGGAAATTCTCCATTTGCAAACAGGCTTGAAGTCACCAAAAAGTAAACAAATATGATAGAAAAGAAAGGGATCCGTTGGCAGCGCGTGGTCATTCCGTAGTAACTCCTTTTTCCATAAAAATCTATATTCCACTTTTAAAACATTACCAACATGTCATCAATTTGCTGAAAAGGGATTTTTCCGCCAATCGTCAACGTGATTTAACGACTATATGATTGCTGGCAGGAAGCAGGACAACAAAAAAAGATAGAAAAGCAGGGAGCTGTTCTTACTCAATACACAGGATTGGGATCAATTTCATCCCATTCGGGTTTATATTTTGCCAGAAATATATCGATGTACGAAGGATTAATCCGAATAATGTTTGCAATGATATCTACAAGACGATCCTTATCCATCTCGCGGATTTCCTCTAATACTGTTTCAATATCGGTAAAGTCAATGCCATCGTTGACCCATGAATAGAGTAAAGAAACAGCATGTTTACAAATCTCGCGTGATTCTTGGCAACTACAGGAACTTGTAATTTCATTTCCATGAATGGTAAGCTCCACTTTATTGGACTCCAGAAAGTTGCCGACATGTCCAGAAAGTTTATTCCGGTAAACAGTTGCTGAAGTGATTTGGCAGCTTTCATAATATTCACGAGAGGTACCATCTGTCGCATTTCTATCCAAAGCCTCAATCTGAGAAAGATTGAGGGAAGTCAGATCATTTGCTATTTTATCATCATGAAGGTTCATGTTCTATAAAATCGCAAAGCTGCGATTCCCATTCGAATAAGTTGAATTAACATACTACTTAATACAGAGTTATAATACAAAAAATATGGCAAAGATTCAAGCACAAAATTATTTGCCTTTTCCCCAAAAATCTCGTAAAAGTTTTTGCCGTTTTTTTAGTTCAGCAGACTTTTTCCCGGCCACTTTTGCATATTGACCATTTGGCTCTAGCTGCACTGCTGTGTCCAATTCACGGATGGCATTGTCAAATTCATTTTTATCCTTTTTATTATAAGCCAGGCCCATAAAATAATGTGGTGCACCCGCATTCGGACGCAGCGCGGATGCCAAGCCATATTGTTCGATGGCATCCCACAAAGCACTTTTACTTCCCTTTTTATATAATTTGTGTCCTGTAGCGATATACCTAAAATATTTTGCATCCAGAAAATCCGGTTTTATTTCAAGAGCCTTTGAAAAATCCCTGATTGCTGTTTTGTACCGCTTTTTCTTCAAATTTTTCAGACCACTATGCAAAAAGTTTTGTGCTTCCTGCTTTAACTTTTCAATCTTTGCAATCTTTTTATTGAGAGATAACGAGTCACCGGCTGCAGCTAACGCCAATTGAAATTGCTCTTCCGCTTTGTCCTGGCGTCCGGAAGCAAAAAAGGTATCGCCTATTTTTTCTAAAACTTTAGGTTCACCGGGAAACAATTTGAGCGCTTTTTCATACTCGGCTCGCGCTTTCCTGAATTCCTTCTTTTGAAAATACCCGTCAGCAATGTCATTGTGCACTCTGAAAATCATCTCTTTGCATTTTCCATTATCCGGCTGCAACGCCAAGCATTTATTGAAAGCTGCTAAAGAACTATCCATTTTGCCCAATTTGTAAAATGACTGTCCCATGAGCATAAAAGCCGCCGCATCGGTCGAATCATTTTCAATGGCAACCCGGCACGCCTGAAGCGTTGCCTTGTAATTTCCCAAATCATAATAATTTTGCGCTTCTTTTAAATGACCGCAACTCATCATCAAAATAAAAAGGAAAAGGAATATTTTTCTCATTAATTCTCCAAAATTTAGCACCATCTTTGGCAATCAATTACAGGGATTGAGTAATTCGTAAAGTCGAAAAGCATATCATCGCGAGGAGCGGAGCCCCGAATTATCGGGGAAGCGATCCTTAGAAAACTGCAACTTATGGCCGACATATAGATTGCTTCGCTTCGCGCGCAATGACATTTTGGGACTTTTTACGAGCAACTCATTTTATGCAAGGTAACAATTTACGCACAAAGGTTCAAATATTATTTGCTGTGCGAACCTGTCAAGGTGGGAAATTATTTAAATTATGTGAAATAAGCGGAATTAAAAACACAAAATGAATAGGATAAAAAAATGCCGAGACATCCTTTTAATGGCACCGGACTTAGGGGGGTCACCGGTCACCGAGGGGACGCTCGGCAAGACCTCCGAGCCGTCCGACAGCGCCGGATTTAGGGGGGTCACCGGCAGCCGAGGATGGACGCTCGGAGTTTTAATTTAGGGTAAATATGCTTGGCATTTGTTCTTCAACCAAGCTGGGCAAATATAATAAAAAATACATGCTAAAGTCAATAAGTAGAACTATGTATTTCCGCGTAAGGTATCTACTTCATTTCTCAATCAAATTTGCTTTGATTGCATAACGAATCAAATCTGCAAGATTTGCAAGTTCCAATTTCTTCATCAGCCTGTGCCGGTGCGTTTCTACAGTCTTTGGACTGATGTGTAGCAACCGGCCAATCTCTTTATTGGAATTTCCTTCGGCTACTAACTTTAATACTTGTTTTTCGCGATCAGAGATGGGAGTAATATGAATGATGTTTTTTTGTTGGGATTTTGAAACCCAATCCGAGATAACAAATTTGGAAATTTCGGGACTCAGGTATACTTTATCCTTTAAAATCATCGAAATAGCAGTCTCAAATTCCTCCGACGCCGATTGCTTCAGCAGATAACCTGACGCACCATATTTTAGAGCATGCCAAATATATTCCTCCTCATCGTACATACTGAGAACAAGTACTTTCGTATCCGGCGACACCTCTTTTATTCTTTTCAATGCCTCTGTTCCTCTCATTTTTGGCATTGATACATCGAGGATAAGAATATCAGGCTGATAATCTCTGGCAATGTCAATGGCCTCTATCCCATTATTAGCATGGCCCACGACCTTCATATTTTGATAACTATTTAAAAGTTGTTCCAGCCCCTTTCTGAATATGGGCTGATCATCAACCAATACGATCGTTGTTTGCTCCATTCTCACCTCGTGTTAAAGGCAATACTGCCTTGAGTAGCGTCCCGTCATCAGGGAAGGACTCTAGTAAAAGTTTCCCGTTTAATAAATTGATGCGTTCCCGCATATTCAACAATCCAAATTGTCGTCCATTCATTTTTGTTGCGCCGGAGGCCTCCGATTTGAATCCCACGCCATTGTCGGAAACTGTTATGCTTGCGGCTTCTTCATCTATCTCTAACAGCACTCTTGCCCTTGTCGCGTCTGCATGCTTTATAATATTTGTTAAAGCCTCTTGTGCAACGCGATACAAAGTAATTTCCACTAGCCTGGGTAAAGACTCTCCGGATTCACTCGGGATGAAATCTATTTCAATATTATACTTTTGCGAGAAATCCTGAAGATAATGTTTTAACGCAGCATTCAAACCGAAATCATCGATCAGGTGCGGCCGTAAATCAAAACACATTTCACGCGCTGTCATGATTGCTTCCCTGACCGTTTGTGTAGAGCCGCGTAAAATATTTTCCACCTGATGCAGATTGTCAGCGTTTAATGCATGAAGAGCATTGGCTATTTCCATCTGCAATCCCGAAAAATAGCCTCCCAAAGAATCATGGATTTCCCGGGAAATACGCTGGCGTTCTTCTTCCTGAATGTTCACCAATCTTGCCGCATAATCCTTTGACTTGTTCAAAGCAATAACCAAATTTGTCATATCAATGTTTATGCCAACAACGCCGGCAATGTTTTCTTTGTCGATGACAATCGGGTTAAGGATTGTTTGATAATAAAACGTTTTTTTATTCCGATTAACATTAAACTTAAAAATAACCGATTGTTTGCTGTTAAAGGCTTCGCTATATTTTGTCGCATAAAGCTCCCTCAACTTGGGATTGTGGATTGCTTTTTCAGGCCGTCGCCCAATGGCCTTGCCCCAATGTTTTTGGAACAATGAATTCGCTTCCCGAAAAACGCCATTTTCATCAAAAGCAAAAACTTCATAAGGAATACTTTGAAAGAGCGCCTTGTATCGCGCTTCGCTTCTTAAAAGTGCGTCTTCTGCCTGTTTTTGTAAAGTAATATCCTTTACAAAGCCCTCAATGCCGACCACGATTCCCCGGTCCATTACCCGCCTGGCATTAAAGCCGACCCAATATTGATCACCATTTTTTTTACGAAGAACAAATTCTTCCCAGGAAATATTTTTTCCGCCCTTGACTTTTTGAAACATCTCCCTCGCTTTTTTGCGATATTCTTTCATAAGATATTTTACGCCGAAAGTGCCCACAATCTCATCGCTTTTTAAGCCGGACATTTGTTCGGCGGCAGGATTAATATAAGTAAATTTGCCATCCAAACCCATTGAATAATATCCATCAAGTGAACGTTCAACGACGTCACGAAATCTTTTTTCCGATTTTTGCAGCGCTTCGTGCGCCCGTTTTCGTTCCGTAATATCACGAATAATGGCAATAATCTGCCAGTCATCCTTTACCCTAAATCGAGTAAGGTTGACTTCGGCATCAAATTCAGAGCCGTCTTTCCGTCTGTGTGTCCACTGAAAAAACTGGTCTTGCCCGTTTAAAGCGGCCTGAATTTTTTGCAGCGCTTTTTCTTTTGAATTCATACCATCGGGCTGTGTTTCTGGCGATAGTTCCCATGGACATTTTGAAACAATTTCCTTAAATGAACATCTAAACATTTCTTCCGCCGCAGAATTGCAGTCTAAAAATGTTTCCTTGTCCATTAACAGAATTGTATCTTTGACGCTTTCGAATAGATTATGATATTTTTCTTCACTATCGAAAAGTGCCTGCTCTGCAATTTTTCTTGCGGTAATATCACGACCCACACCGATAATTGCAACGACATTGTTGTTTTCATCCAGCACAGATTTATCAGCCCAGCCAAACCAGCGCCATCCCCACACTGTTTTTGCTCTTTGCTCGACGTAACATTTATAGGGCGGCTTGTACAAATCTTGCATCGCTTTCTCTGTAGCTTCCAGGTCATCTTTATGCACCAGCGGCCAAAAGGTATTTCCCAAAAGTTCTTCCCTGGTTTTTCCAAAAGCTTCACAATAAGATGGGCTGGCAAAAAGATATTTGCCATCCAAATCGACCTTTACAACCAAATCGACCTGATTTTCCACGATGAGTTGATATTGCGCAGTTTGATTTGCCAATTCCTCTTCAAATCTTTTCCGATCTGAAATATCACGCGAAATCCCCATCACCGCATTGATGTTTCCATCTTCATCTTTTAATGGTACCAACGAGGTACCCAGCCATATAGAATCGTCCGGGAAATTTGTCTTCATCTCAGCATAAATTGGTTTGCCACTCTTGAGGACATTCTGCAGGCAATCGGATTGAGAAGCATCTTCCGGAAATAATTCTGCCCTGCTTTTTCCAATCAATTCCTCCGGCTTTTTATCAAATTTAGCGGCCGCAAAATTATTGATATATTGAACTTTATCTTCTTTGTCAATAATGTATATCATATCATGAGCTGCTTCCGCCAAAGTCCTGTATCGTTTTTCGTTTTCGCTTAATTCAGAAAATGTTTTTTTCCAGCCAAAAAAAAGACTCAGCATTTCCCCAAAAGAACGAAGAAGACGAATCTCGGTACTTGTCCATTTTCTGATGCCGGTCGTATCATCAAATCCCAGAAATCCCAGGAGTTCGGATTCAAAAAAAAGAGGAACGACCAGGACGGCTTTGATGTCCTGCGCTTTCAATGCTTCACGTTCAAATTCAGCACCGGCGGGCAGAGCGTCTATATTTTCAATAATTATAGTTTCATTCTTTAGCAATTTTGTCATCCACCATGGCACCATCTCTGAAGGAACGTCCTGTAAATTCTGAATCTGCGGCGATGTATTCTGCTCGCACCATTCAAAAGTGTTATCCATTTTTGTACCATTTAGGCGAAATTGGAAAATATACGCACGATTTGCCTTGGCCAATTGGCCAATCTGTTCCAGACATTTATTCAAATCACCGGAAGTGAGTAAAAGCCGCGACACATTCGCAATCGTTTTTTCTATTTCAAGTTTATCCGCGAGAATTCGATCATTTTCTTTTGAACGGCTCTCCGAAAAAGTAACACCCAGAATCCCGGTACTTTGCCCCTCCTTATGAATCAAAATCAACGTGAAACGACAAAGCTTCTCATAGTTATTCATAAAGAAAGTCGCTTTAAAAGAAGGAATGGCTTTCCCTTGATATAAACGCTGTAATTTCTTTGCAACGGCACCGCGGTCTTGTTCATCCACAAACTGCAGAAAATTTTTCCCAATCAGATTATCCGGCACAGCATGAAAATGCTTGCTAAAAGATTCATTTGCAAAAATAAAATTGCCATCCCCGTCAAGAACAAAAACACAGTTGTCCGTGGATTGGGCCAAATTTGCAAAAAGCTCTACTCCCGGTAAATCGACCAATTTGGGATGACTTGAATAAAGAATTGGGTTTTTATCTTCACTCATTTTAATACCATTTATTTTACTTTAAAATATAGTTTTCTATGGGGCTGATCAAATATACAATCTATTAACCGAATTGTCAAGTTTGGTAAAGGGACCAGTGCTTGTTTTTTTGGAATA
>Ga0114931_10004741_pt1 | contig 16902 bp, 16 predicted proteins | sample 2SBtaG_FD_89579 | JGI IMG/M metagenome (GOLD analysis project Ga0114931, IMG submission 89579) | Deep subsurface microbial communities from Kolumbo volcano to uncover new lineages of life (NeLLi) - 2SBTROV14_V59a metaG | ecosystem: Environmental > Aquatic > Marine > Volcanic | place: Kolumbo...
CGCAAAAAAGTCGGCATGGTGTTTCAGCAATACAATTTGTTTCCCCACAAGACCGCCCTGGAAAACGTCATGATGGCACCGATCCTGGTGCTCAAGGAATCCAGGGACGAAGTTGAAACACGCGCCCGCCGGCTCATCAAAAAAGTCCGCCTCGAAGGCAAGGAAGACAGTTACCCCGGCGAGCTCTCAGGAGGCCAGCAGCAACGGGTCGCGATCGCCCGATCCCTGGCCATGCGCCCGGATGTCATGCTATTCGATGAGGTTACCGCGGCCCTCGATCCGGAAACCGTCAAAGAGGTTCTGAACACCATCAAGGAGCTGGCTCAGGAAGGCATGACCTGCATTCTGGTGACCCACGAAATGGGCTTCGCACGGGAGATCGCGGATCATATTTACTTTACCGATCTGGGGGTCATCGTCGAACACGGCCCTCCGGCCAGCTTCTTTTCACAGGCCAAGGATCCGCGCACCCAGGAATTTCTCAGTCAGATTCTGTAAACCCTAATCGGCGTAGCTGAATCGATCCTCAGCGATTCCTGCGACAGTGCTGATCGTCGACTGTGCTGATTTTTTTCCCGTTCAGGCCACCACCCCGAACAATCTTCCCACTGCCGCGGTCAAGGCCATTGCAAGCGCCCCCCAAAAGGTCACTCTGACAGCGCCAATGGTGATCGAGGCTCCGCCCGTGCGCGCGGCCAGCCCACCCAGGACCGCCAGGAATACCAGAGACAACACGCTGACTACGGCAATCAACTGGGAGACGGGCACGGCCCACGCCGTCAACAGGGGCAACGCCGCGCCCAGGGTAAAGGTGGCGGCTGATGATAACGCGGCCTGAATGGGCCGGGCTCTGCCCGCTTCAAAGATGCCCAACTCATCCCGTGCGTGTGCGCTCAATGCATCATGGTCCATTAATTGTTCGGCGACCTGCTCCGCCAGTTGGGCGTCAAGGCCGCGCTGCTCATAAATAGCCGCCAGCTCAACCTTCTCATATTCAAAATCAGTTTCCAGCGATTGTCTCTCAAGCTCCAGATCCGCCTGCTCCGTGTCGGACTGGGAACTGACCGAGACGTACTCTCCCGCGGCCATGGACATCGCACCGGCTACCAGCCCCGCAACCCCGGCGAGGAGTATCTCAGCATGGGTGGTCTGTGCCGCCGCAACACCGATGACGAGGCTTGCGGTGGAGACGATGCCGTCGTTAGCCCCAAGCACCGCGGCGCGTAACCAGCCGATACGATGGGAGCGGTGTGCTTCATGATGGCTCATAGTATTCCTGCTATGGTAGTTTTTTACCGGACCTCAGCCCCCGCTTTTTGGAGCAGTTCTCTCAGGATCGAACGATGACAGCGGTTTTCATGTTCGCAATAACAACCCACAGCGATATTTGTCTGATGTGACAGAGCGGCGAGAAGATTCAGATCGTGTTTCGCCTCTGGCAATTTCATCTGAACAAGAAACCTGCGCCGGAAATTTCGCCAGGACTGATCGTCCGTGATCGGCCAGAACATTTTCAAAAGTTCTTCACTCGGCGCCAGATTGGGAAACCATAGATCGTAGATGTTTTTCGCCGCATAGTCAGCCTTGCGCACTCCCCGGGGTGGGCGCCGGACTGTACCGAGGCGCAGTCCTTCGGCTGTGGCCCTGGGACTTCCCAGTCTTACTATCCTGATGGTCATTTCCACACCCCGTTCAGACCGTTGCTGCTTGAAGTGACGATTGGGTTGCTATTGCGCCGCACTGATGATCGCATCGTAGGCGCGTTGCAGATCCTGATCGCTGGTGGCCCAGGAACTGATACTGATGCGCATGGCCTTGCGGCCCTGCCAGGTCGTGCCGCCACACCAGCAGACACCGGCATCCTGCAGTTTACGGATTACGGCCTCGGTTGAGGCATCGTCACCAAAGGCCGCCAGTACCTGATTGAGCACCACCTCGTTGAGGATCCCAACCCCGGCGGCATCGAGTTCTCCAGCCAGCCAGGCCGCCTGCCGGCAATGTCGTTGGATCATCTCCGCCAACCCCTCACGGCCGAGGAATTTCAATGCCGCCCAGACATCCACAGCCCGGGCGCGCCGGGATGCTTCGGGGGTGAGGTCCAGGGCGGCGCGCTCAGCGTCACCACGCGACAGATAGGCCCCAGTGGTGGACATGGCGCCGTGCAGGTTGGCCGGGTCGCGCACCAGAGCGATGCCACAATCGTAAGGCACATTCAACCATTTGTGGGCATCGGTGGCCCAGGAATCCGCCTGTTCACAGCCGCTGACCCAATGGGCCAGCCCGGGAACCGCGCCCGCCCACAAGCCGAAAGCCCCATCCACGTGCACCCAGGCACCACAGTCCCTGGCCCAGGCGATGATTTCCGGCGCCGGATCGAAGGCCCCGGAATTCACATTCCCAGCCTGCAGACAGACGATTGCAGGCCCTTTCAGGACAGGGAGTTCAGCGGCCTGCATGCGGCCCTGATCATCGACCGGCACGCGCACGGCACCGGCCTTGCCAAGCCCCAGCAGGGCCAGGACTTTGAGCACCGAACCATGGACTTCAGCGCCAACCAGGACGTGAATCGGCGGTGCACCGAACAGGCCATCCGCTTCCACATCCCAGCCCGCCCGCGCCAGAACCCGGTGGCGGGTCGCTGCCAGGCAGGTGAAATTGGCCATGGTGGCACCGCTGGTCAGGGCGCCTTCGGCAGCGGCCGGGATCAGCAGCAGTTCCTTCAGCCAACGTAGGGCGGCGGCTTCGATCAAGGCCACCGCCGGTGAACTGACCATACTGAAGGCGTTCTGATCCCAGGCTCCCGCCAGCCAGTTGGCAGCCAGGGAGGCCGGCAGAGCGCCGCCGGTCACGAAACCAAAATAGCGCCCACCGGCACTGGCCACGGTAGCCGGGGTGGCGAACTCATCGAGTTGCGCCAACACCTGTTCGGCTCCCATGCCATGGTGCGCCAGTGGCGCATCCAGAAATTCTCGCAGGTCCTGCACGTCCTGCTGATCCGGAAACACCTTACGGTGTTCAAGCCCGTCCAGATAATCCGCGGCCCGGCGCGCTGTCTCAGCGAGCAGCGCGCGGGTGCTTGGCTCGGTCATGCATCAGGTTCCCAGGCGAACAGGTATACGTTGTGCTCCAAAGGTACCCGCTTGGGCATCGAAGCGTCCAGGCAAAGAGCTATGGCAATGCTGGCAGCGGCCCTGGGTATCCAGCGCCCAGCGGCCCAATTGATACCAGTCCCGCTCGATCAGCAAGTGGCCGCAATGGTGGCACCAGGTGCTGGCGCCGTCCCGGTCATGGACATTGCCGGTATATGCGTAGTACACCCCGCTGTCCAGGGCGATACCGCGGGCCCGGGTCAGGGTGGCGGCTGGAGTTGCGGCAATATCAAGCATCTTCCAGTCGGGATGAAAGGCGGTGAAATGCATGGGCACATCCGGGCCGAGGTGCTCCACCAGCCACTCGCACATGGCATGCAATTCTGAATCGGAATCGTTCTCACCGGGAATCAGCAAGGTCGTGGTCTCCAGCCAAGTATCGGTGTGGTGGTAAATATACTCGAGAGTGTCCAACACCGGCGCCAGGTGCCCGCCACAGATTTTATGGTAGAAACGATCGCTAAACGCCTTGAGATCGACATTGGCCGCATTCATGTAGCTGAAAAACTCCTGGCGCGGCTCCGGATCCACATAACCGGCGGTCACCGCGACGCTCTGGACTCCGAATTCAGCACAGGCAGCGGCCACATCAATAGCGTATTCGTGAAAGATGATCGGATCGTTATAGGTGAAAGCGATGCTTTTGCATTTCAGGTCCCGCGCCGCCTGAGCCAGTTGCTCCGGTGAGGCCGCATCGGCCAGGGTGTCCATTTCCCGGGATTTGCTCATGTCCCAGTTCTGGCAGAACTTGCAGGCCAGGTTGCAGCCGGCGGTGCCGAATGACAACACCGCGCTGCCGGGATAAAAATGATTGAGGGGTTTTTTTTCAATCGGGTCGACGCAAAAACCGGAGGAACGGCCATAACTGACCAGCTGGATCTGATTATCGAGGCGTTGGCGCACATAGCACAGACCGCGCTGACCCTCGCGCAGCTTGCAATGGCGCGGGCACAGATCACATTGAATGCGATCATCTTCAAGCCGGTGCCAGTAGTTGGTTGCGACAATGGTATTGTTCATCACTTGTAAATTCGGGGTACCGACCCTATAACTCAAGTATGCAAACACGTGAACCCGCGGTGGCGGGGATGTTTTATCCAGCCGATGTACAGCAACTCCGGCGCACTGTCGAAGCGCTGTTGAGCGCGGCGGCCAGCGCCACGCCCGTTGCCATGGGCCCGGCGCCCAAGGTCTTGATCGTGCCCCATGCCGGGTACATCTACTCCGGGGCGGTGGCGGCCAGCGCCTATCAGTTGCTGGCGCCTTTAAAGGAGACTATACGCCGTGTCGTGCTGCTCGGCCCCGCCCACCGGGTATTCCTGCGGGGCATGGCGATCCCCAGCGTCGACCAATTCCGTACGCCACTGGGTACCATTGCGCTGGATCGCAGTGCTCTGGAACAGCTCGCCACGGTTCCCGGAGTGGTCCTGTCCGATGAGGCCCACGCCGAGGAACATTGCCTGGAAGTGCAGTTGCCCTTCCTGCAACTGTTGCTGGACGACTTCCGCCTGGTGCCCGTGGTGGTTGGTCAATGTGATGCGAAGCGGGTCGGTGCTGTCATCGACCACTTGTGGGGCGGCCCTGAGACCCTGATCGTGATCAGTTCGGACTTGTCCCACTACCGTTCCTATCAGGAAGCCCGGCGTATCGATCATCAGACCGGCCAGCGGATCCTGGCCAAAGCATCCGACCTGAGCGGCGATGAGGCTTGCGGTGCCCACGCCATCAATGGCCTGATGCGCGCCATGCATACCCGGTCCCTGGACATCGAGAGCCTGGACCTGCGCAATTCTGGAGATACAGCTGGTGATAAATCCAGGGTGGTCGGTTATGGTGCATTCAGCCTGCATTGACGTGGAGGCCGGGCAGAAAATAACTCTGCTGCGGATCGCCCGGGAATCCATCACCAGCGGGCTGCGCCCCGGACAACCACTCACGGTCGATACCGCCGAATACCACGGTGCGCTCACTGAAACCCTGGCCAGTTTCGTTACCCTGTCTCGCGAGGGTAAGCTGCGAGGTTGTGTCGGTTCTTTGCGTGCCACCCGCCCGCTGATTCAGGATGTGGCGCACGCCGCCTTTGCCGCCGCCTTCCAGGATCACCGCTTTGCACCTCTGGCGCAAACGGAACTGGCTACCACCAGCATTGATATCTCGGTACTTTCAACACCCGAACCCCTGGCCGTCAACAGCGAGCAGGAACTGCTGGAGCGTCTGAATCCGGAGGTGGACGGCCTGATTCTGGAAGATCGCGGCCACAGTGCCACCTTTTTACCCAAGGTCTGGGAACAGTTGCCCGAGCCCGGGCAATTCCTGGCCCACCTCAAGCACAAGGCCGGGTTGCCCGGCGATTACTGGTCGGACAGTCTGCGGGTGCACCGCTACCGGACTTTGTCTTTTTCTGAAAAAGACTTTCCGGATCTCGCCCAGGCTTGACCTGAATCAATGCCCGTTCGACCCAATGTAGGTAAAAATACAGTCAAACAATTTGTGAGGAAAGTACCATGTTCACATCCATACTCGTTGCGATCGACGGTTCCCCACATGCGGAACGTGCCCTGAAGGTTGGCTGTGAGCTGGCCGCGAAATACCAGGCCAAACTGACTCTGGTTCACGTGCTCGGCCACGGCCCGCTGCCCAAGGGCCTGGAGCACTGGGCGGAGGTGGAACACCTGGCGCACCATGAGGTCAGTGCCGCCCAGCAGGTGGAAAACGTCACCGGCAATCTGGCGGTGGCCGAGGCCGTCGGGGAATCCGAGGGCTTTGAATTTCGGCTGCATGAAATAGCCGGCAAGCAGATCCTCAAGCAGGCCAGGGAGATCGCCAAACAGCACGGAGTTTCCAGCATCAAGGAATATGTCGATACCGCCAGGCCGGCGGACTGTATATTGCAACGGGCTGCCGACGAAGCTGCGGATACCATTGTCATGGGCTCTCGAGGTCTGTCCGAAATCAAGGGCCTGTTGCTGGGCAGCGTCTCACACAAGGTGTCTCAGATTTGCGATGCCATCTGTGTGATCGTCAAATAGACGGGTTCAGTGATCCCATTGCAAGCGCCTGAGCCTCTCTACTGATCCCGGCCCACACCCTTGCGGGCCCGGGCGATGTTCCAGTGCGCACCCAGATCGAGAAACGGGCGCGGGGGAATCCAGGTCGGCTGCGGGCCTTTAAGCAGGTGGTCCAATACCTCCGAATCAACACCCAGGGCATAATCCACCAATAATCTGCCAGCGAGTGATCCACGCGCCACCCCGGATCCGTTATAACCACCGGAAGCATAGACATTGTTTTCCAGCTTGCCGAAATACGGCATGCCGTTGGCGCTCACGCACACCACCCCGGACCAGGTGTAGTCAATCGCCGGGCCATCGATCCGGGGGAAGCGGGCCCGCAAACTCTGTTCGTGGATTCGCCGTCGACTGGCCAGATCCGTGGGGCTCATGCTCATGGATGGCCAGAATTCCGAGGTGTTGCGGATCACCACTCGCTGATCTTTTGTATAGCGAACCGTGGCACCGGTGGGGTGGGCAGAGAGTACCCCCCAGTCTTCATCCGCACCCGGCCCGGGCCGCTCTTCGGGTCGCAGTACCCGGGTCATGCTGGCGGTCAGGGTCAGCGGCATCAGGCGGTGCCGGAGTACCCCGAGCCCAGGCAGGAACGCGTTGGCCGCCAGTATCAAGTGTCTGACCTTGAGCGTGCCCTGGGGGCATTGCAGGCGGATGACCGGACCAAACTCCATGGCGGTCACCGGTGATTGCTCATACAGGCTGACGGATTCCGGCAGACTCAAGGCCAGCCCCCGGGTCAATGCCGCCGGTTGTACCAGTACGTTGTGCGGCGTATACACGGCGCTGTGGTAATAGCCAATTCCCAGGCGTTGTTGCAGAGCCCCGGCATCGAGAACTTCGTGCGCGAATCCCAGACGCCGGCAAAACTCCGCCAGCGCCTGCACCTGCGGGAAGTTCGCCGGATCGGCGGCGCAATGATATTTACCCGTCTGGCTCCACTGGCAGTCGATGGCATTGGCGGTGACGGTTTCGCGCAGGTAATCAATGGCCGCCATGTTGACCGCCTGCTTGCGCCGGTACAGTTCGTCGGTACCCGGATCCAGGGTTTTGCGGGGCGTGGAGACGTCCACCATGAACCCGGAATTACGCCCGGAGGCGCCCTCCCCGGCGCGCTCGGCCTCGACCACCACCACCCGATCCTGGGGGCGCAGTTCGGCCAGCCGGCGGGCCGCGGCAAGTCCGGTCAACCCCGCACCGAGCACCGCCCAGTCAGCGCCTTGTTCGCCTTCGAGACGCAGCGGTTCCCGGCGCGGCGCCAGGATCTCAAACCAGCCGCAACTGTGGTCGTCGGCCGGCAATATTTGTGTGTTCAAAGCCCGGCTCTCATTGCCTTGCAAGCTCGATGGCATAACTGGCCAGCGCAGGCGTGCGCTTGATCATCCCCTGGCGTTTGAGAAAAGCCGCGAAGCGACGGTAGCGGTGTTTGTCCAGGGCGCCGGGGCGCAGGGCGAAGCGGCGCAGCGTATCGGCCCAGGCACGCCGGTTCAGTTCATTGTCCAGCTCCTTGGGTTTGTAGCTCTTGAACAAAGCCCAAGCCTGATCCGGATGGTTGACGATGAACTGCGTGGCCCGTTCCAGGGCATTGACGAAGCGAGCATATTTAGGCTTGCCGCGATCCTTGTTGTTCACCACCAGCACCAGCTCGTCGTAACCCGGTACCCCCTGTTCCTCCACATAAAAGGCCCGCCCGGGATGGCCTTCGATGTCCATCTGGTTGAGTTCAAAATTGCGAAAGGCGCCGATTACCGCGTCTACCTTGCCACTCAGCAGGGATGGTGACAGGGACCAGTTCACATTGACCAGCTGGATATCTTTCAGTGCCAGGTTGTGCCTGGCAAGCATGGCGCGAAGCAGGGTATCCTCGAATCCGCCGACGGAAAAGCCAACTTTTTTTCCCTTCAGATCCGCGATGGTTTTAATCGGTGAATCCTTCAGCACCACCAGCGAATTGAGCGGTGTCGCCACCAATGTGGCGATGCGGGTCAGGGGCAGGCCGGCATCGACCTGCACATGCAACTGGGGCTGATAATTGACCGCCATATCCGCCTTGCCGGCGGCCACCAGTTTCGGCGGCAGGGAAGGGTCGGCCGGCTCCAGCATCTCCACCTCGAGCCCTGCCTCGGCATAAAAACCTTTTTGTTGCGCGACGATCAGCGGCCCGTGGTCCGGGTTCACGAACCAGTCCAGCAACAGGGAAATTTTCTCCGCTGCCGGTGCGCCGGGGCTCACTCCGAGGCCCGACACCAGGGCCGCCGCGGCCAGAACAGTCATCAGTGTCTTTTTCATAAGGTGCTCCGTATAAATTGTGCTTACCTGACAAGGTTGTACCGGTTTGGGTTTGAAGGGGTTGAAGGGACAGGGGGTTGAAGGGACACTAATGAAGGACACTAATGAAGGGACACTAATAAGTTAATAACTTAATGAATGTTCCATAACTCATTTATAAACCAAGGTTTCTAATTAAGTTATTAACTTATTAGTGTCCCTTTTCACTTTTCATTCCGAGGCCAGCTACCAGGGTGATGGCCGCCAGGGCCTTGTTCCATTGTTTGCTCATTGCGCGCTCCGTTTCATAGAAATTACTGCAAAGTGACCCGCTGCCAGGGCATGGCCGCACGCAGGCCGCCATCCACCAGGAAGTACAACGCCACGGCCAGCAACGCCAGCACCAGCAACGCCGCGAACATTAGATCCACCTGCATGCGGGCATTGGCATGCAACATCAGATAACCCAGGCCCCGTGAGGAACCGACCCACTCCCCCACCACCGCGCCGATGGGCGCCACCGAGGTGGCCACCCGCAGGCCCGATCCCAATGCCGGCAGCGCCGCCGGCAGGCGGATGCGCAACAACTGGCGGCGCCGATCGGCGCCCAGGATGGCAGCCAGATCGAGCCAGCCCTGGTCAGTGTGGCGCAAGCCGTCATAGCAGGCGGCGGTTACCGGGAAATAAATAATCAGAGTGGTCATGACGATCTTCGAGGCCATGCCGAAGCCAAACCACAGCATCAGTACCGGCGCCAGGGCAAACACCGGAATGGCCTGGGAGATAACTAGCACCGGCAACAGCCAGCCGCGTAAATGCCGGAACCAGCTGAGGCTCAGCGCGCTGAGCAGGCCGAGAACACTACCCGCCAGCAGGCCGATGAGCATCTCGGTGAGGGTTACCAAGGCGTGATCCAGCAACAACAGGCCGTGGCCCACCAGAGCCTGAAACACCCGTACGGGTCCTGGCAGAATATAGGCGGGCGCCCCGCTGACCAGCACTGCCAGTTGCCAGACGCCCAACAGGCCGAAAGTGATGACCAGGGGTTTCAACAGGCGCGCACCGGAGTTTTGTGCCGGCGCCGTCATTGCACCGCCTCGAGCAGTTCGCCCAGCAGCCGTGCCTGCAGCGGCAGCAGGACCGGATCGTCCAGGGCCCGTAACGGTTCACCGGGAGGGCGCAACGGCTCGCCCAGTTGCCGGCGGCCGAACACCAGTATCTGATGACCCATACGCACTGCCTCGGCTGGATCATGGGTGATCAGCAAAATGGTTTTGTCACGCAGCAGTTCCGCAGCCAGAGACTGCAGCTTGTAACGGGTGATGGCGTCCAGGGATGAGAAGGGCTCGTCCATCAACACCAGGGGCTGGTCTTCCAGCAAAGTCCGGGCCAGGGCCACGCGCTGACGCTGGCCGCCGGACAGGCTGGCGGGATAGCGCAACTCGTAGCCGGCCATGCCGACCCGGGCGAGCAGGTCCGTGGCCTTGCGCCGCAGATCCATTGACGCCCGCCCGTTGCCCCGCAGGCGTGATCCCAGCAGCACATTGTCCAGCACCCGCAGCCAGGGCAACAGCAGGTCGCGTTGCGCCATCCAGGCTATTCGCCCGGCCAACGGCAGGCCGTCGCTGGTATGAATTTCGATATGGGCGGTGGTGTGCGCTTCGGTCCCGCTCAACAGGTTCGCAATCATACGCAGCAGCGAGCTTTTACCAGCACCGGAGCGGCCCAGCAGGCAAGTCCACTGGGAAGCTTCCAGGTGCAGGCGGATATTGTTAAAAATCCACTCGTCGTCATAACGCAGACTGGCTTCGCTGATCCCCACGGCCAGTCCCATGGCTACCACCAGCGATGAAAGTGATGCACCGGGCCGTGGCCCGAGCCGATGTGCAATCGTTCAGCGGCGGCGATGGCGGCGCTGATGTAGAGCTTGGCCTCGCGCACTGCGGTTTCGAGATCCCCACCGAGCGCGAGGCCGGCGGCAATGGCCGAGGACAAGGTGCAGCCAGTGCCGTGGGTATTTTGGGTCACAATACGCCGGGCGGGAAACCAGCTGGCGCCATCCCCGGTGAGCAGATAGTCGCTGCTCTGGCCAGCCTCTCCAACACCCAGATGGCCCCCCTTGATCAACACCGCCTGGGCGCCCAGTTGCCGGAGTCCGAGCGCGGCCTGTTGCATCTCCTCGAGGTTTTCCGGTTCCGGGCAGTCCAGCAGCATGGCGGCTTCCGGCAGGTTCGGAGTAATCAGCGCCGCCCTGGGCAGCAGCCTGGTACGCAGAGCGCCGATGGCATCGCTTCGCAGCAGGCGATCACCACTCTTGGCCACCATCACCGGATCCAGCACCACCGGTACAGCCGTCCGGTCCGCGAGGAAATCAGCGATAACCTCGATTACCGCGGCCTGACCCAACATACCGATCTTGATGGCCTGGACCGGCAGATCATCGAAGACGCAGTCCAGTTGGGTGGCGATGAACTCCGGGCCCACATCATGAATGGCTCGCACTTCCCTGGTATTCTGGGCCGTCAGTGCGGTCACAACGCTGGCGCCATAAACCCCGAGGGCGGAAAAGGTTTTCAGATCCGCCTGGATCCCGGCGCCGCCGCCGCTGTCGGAGCCTGCAATGGTCAGGGCGATGGGAGGAGCCGGCTTCATGCACTCACCGTGGCCGGTGATCGGGTGGCCGCCAGCCACTCCCGGACCCGCTGTTCAGGGTCCGGGTGCCCGCTCACATCACTGATGACCGCCAGGGCATCTGCACCCGCCTCCAATACCTCGCGGGCCCGTTCCAGGCTCAGCCCGCCGATCGCCACCAGTGGAATACGCCCCAGTTGCTGTTTCCAGACCGGGATGGGTTCCAGGCCCTGGGCGGCGAAATTCAGGGTTTTGCTGCGGGTCGGAAAAATCGGCCCAAGTGCAACATAATCCGGTGCCAGGCTGATCACCCGGTGCAGTTCCCGGTGGTCATGGGTGCTGACGCCCAGCCGCAGGCCGGCATTGTGAATAGCTTTGAGATCCGCACCGTCCAGATCTTCCTGGCCCAAATGCACGAAATCACAACCGCACTCGATGGCGATTTCCCAGTAGTCGTTGATGATCAGCTGCACACCGTAGTGTGTGCACAATTGCTGTGCCTGGCGTACCTGCCGGCGAATTTCGCCGTCTGAGGCTTGCTTGATGCGCAGTTGCACCAGTTTCAGCCCCAGGGGCGCCAGGCGCCGGATCCAGCCGGCGTCAGCGACGATCAGATAAAACGGATCCAGTTTGATCATGGGTCCGTGAAGGCCTGGCCGATGACCGGTGTCGACGGCGCCGCCATATCCCGGGGCTCCATTGGATCGGCCTGGTAAGCTGCGAGGCCCGCCGCGACCGCCTGAGCAACAGCTCTGGCCATGGCCACCGGATCGCCGGCCTTGGCCACCGCGGTCGCGACCATTACCGCGTCATAGCCAAGTTCCATAGCCGCCGCGGCATGGGACGGCAGGCCGATTCCGGCATCCACCACCAGCGGCACCTCGGGGAAGTGCGCGCGCAGGGCCTTGAGAGCGAAGGGATTGTTGAGGCCCAGTCCGGAACCGATGGGCGCGCCCCAGGGCATCAGCACCCGGCAGCCGGCATCCAGCAGCCGATCGGCCACCACCAGATCGTCGGTGGTATAGGGAAATACCTGGAAACCATCACCGCTCAGAATCCGGGCCGCCTCCACCAGCCCATAAACATCCGGCTGCAAAGTATCGTGTTCGCCAATGACCTCCAGCTTGATCCAGGGCGTGTCGAACACTTCCCGGGCCATGTGGGCGGTGGTGACCGCCTCGTTTACGCTGTGACAACCGGCGGTATTGGGCAGTACCCGCACATCCAGCTCCTGGATGATGGACCAGAATCCCTGCCCGGAACGTTCGGCGCCCGATTCCCGGCGCAAAGATACCGTCACCACTTCCGTGGACGAAGCGAGGATGGCCTCACGCAAAATGGCCGGTGACGGGTACTGGGCACTGCCGAGGATCAGTCGTGAACGCAATTCCACCCCGTAAAAGCCCTTCATTCAGCCACCCTCCATGGGCGCCAGGACTTCCAGGGTATCCCCATCAGCAAGCGCGGTGGTTCGACGCTGGCTGCGGGGCACGAAATCGCCATTTACAGCGGTGGCCACCAGCGCATCGGTATAGCCCAGTTCCTGCAGCGCGGGCTCCAGGCTGCGGGCCTGGATCTCATGGGCCTGACCGTTGACGCGGATCTTCATCCATCACCTCCGGGTAAAAGGCGTCATTGAGTAAGACTTCGGCGGTCATTTGCGCCAGCGCCGGGGACAGCAAAAACCCGTGGCGGTACATGCCGTTGACATGCACGGCCCGGTTGCGGCGGCGGATGCGCGGCAGATTGTCGGCAAAGGACGGCCGCACCCCGGCGCCGATTTCGACGATTTCCGCCTCCCCGAAGGCCGGATGCAGGGCATAGGCGGTGTTCAGCAGTTCCATCATCGAGCGGGCGCTGATGCGCGATTCGTCATCGCTTTCGATCATGGTCGCCCCGACCATGTAGAGGCCGTCGCCGTGGGGCACGATGTACAGGGGGAAGCGCGGGTGGAGCATGCGCACGGGCCGGTTGATAGCGACCTCCGTGCTGCGCACCAGCAGCATTTCGCCCTTGACCCCGCGCAAATCAGGCAACACCTCCCGGGCTCCCAGGCCCCGGCAGTCGAGGACCTGGTCCGCATCACCGCCGAGTCCCTCCTCGCTGACACCGAAGCGGACCTGGACGCCCAGATCGCGCAGTTTGTCCAGCAGGGTGCGCATCGCAAGACGGGGAATCAGGTGCGCTTCCTCGGGAAACCACAGGGCCTTGTCGAAGCGCCCGGCGAGATCCGGTTCCAGTTCCCCGATACGCTCAGCGTCGATCCACTCAAAGCGCTCGGTCTTGCGCGAAAAACGGCTCAGTTCCGGCACATCGCGCCCCCGCGCCACCACCAGGGAGCCTTTCACGGCAGTGGCCGGGACATGCTTGCGCCACCAGCCGATGGACTGCTCGCCGAGTTTCGCCACCAGGGGCTCGGCACTTTCCAGTTCGCACCAGGGCGCGAGCATGCCGCCGGCGTACCAGGACGCGGATTCGGCGCCCAGTTCATCCTCCTGGTCGATGACCTCCACCGCAACCCCGCGGGTGGCCAGTTCCAGGGCACAGGTCAGACCCACCACGCCGGCGCCAATGACCGTGACGCGCATCAGTACCGGGCTCCGGGGCGCGCCGGGGCGATGGCGCTGTAACGGCCAGGCCGGCGGATTTCAGTATTCACGCGATCTCCCTTGTCATAGCGGGAGATCCAGTTATTGGGGGTGAGGCGTACCGCGTCCGGGTTCAGGTCCTGAAAAGGTTGACCGCTACGGCAAAGGTTCCGTCCCTACGCCAGAATGAACTGGATCAGGTTCTAAGGGTCGTCATGGTGCGCCCACCGCATACAGTCCGGACACATAATGACTTCTCAGCCCCTTACCGGGACTCCCCTGGTCGCTGCACCCCGGAAACAAACGAGTTGCAGTACCAGCGAGGATACGCCAGCGGAGGGAATCGTCAAGAGTCAGCCTTGTCCAATATGAAATGAGCCTGTGGTGGGCTCTAGCACGCGCAGTTCCCGTTCATGCCGGGAGGATGCAAACTATCGTGAAACCCGGCGGCCTCAGCCGTCGAGTGAGCAGGCGGCTCCGCTGCTCCAGCGCGGTCCATGCACAGGCTCCTGGCCTGGATTATTCATGACCACCCGGCTGCGAAAATGGATCTGCCTGCATCTACGGCATTACACGCGGAAATCCCGGTGCGCCTTGTCGTTACAGGCTTTTCGGCTCTGGCCTCCTGCTTCGCTCTCGGCTCTGGCCTCCTGCTTCGCTCTACCTCCCCCATCCTTGGAGTCGTCCACTCCCTCGCTCGTGCGTTCATGAATAATCCAGGCTAAGGAAGACGGCCATCCCGCCTATTGCAATAGAACGAATCTACGCCGCAAATTGCCCCAAATGCGTCGTGGTTGCAATTCACGTTTGCGCCCCCCCACTATTTGAGCTAAGTTTCTGCGCTATGGGTCAACGATCCAAATAAAAAGGCGATAATCGATTCATCGCCTAAAGACATAAAACCCGAGGAGGAGGAGGGTTCGCAATGAACCGAAAAACCAACGACTACCCGCACGTTTATATCCCGAAACTGATCGAGCAGCTGGAAAAAAAGCGCATCGATCGGCGTGAATTTCTACGCACCTCGACCCTGCTCGGTCTCTCGGCAGGTGCGGCCTATACCATCGCCGGTCAGATCACCGGTCAGGGTCTGATGCCCTCAGTGTCCGTCGCTACGCCGCGTAAAGGCGGCGAATTCCGGGTCGGCATGGTGGTCCAGGAGATGGTCGATCCGGCGACCTTCGACTGGGTCGAAAAGTCCAACATCTCGCGCCACATGGTCGAGTACCTGTCAATCACCGGGCCCGACAACGTCACCCGCCCCTATCTGGCCGACAAGTGGGTCGCCAACGACGATTTGACCGAGTGGACCTTCCACCTGCACAAAGGCATCAAGTGGTCCAACGGCATGGACTTCAACGCCGAGGACGTCGCCTTCAATTTCACCCGCTGGCTGGACCCCAAGACCGGGTCATCCAACCAGGGCCTGTTCGCCTCGATGCTCAGCGATACCGGCAAGAAGGACGCAAAAGGCAAGCCGATCAAGCGTATGACCGAGGGTGCGGTCAAGGTTATAGACAAGCATACGGTACGCATCCGGCTGAATTCGCCGGTCCTGTCCATCCCGGAGAACCTCTACAACTACCCGACTGCGATCGTCGATCGCGATTTCGAGAAGCGTGGCGGGAATCTCAACAAAAATCCGGTCGGCACCGGTCCCTATATGCTGAGCAAATACAAGATCGGCGAGATTGCAGTGCTCGAGCGGCGCAAGGAACCGTACTGGGGCGGCGAGGTCTACCTCGATCGGATTCGCTACGTCGACGTCGGCAAGGATGCCGCCGCGCAACTGTCGGCACTGGCCTCGAACCAGGTCGATGCGGTCTACGAATTGTCCCTGGACGTGCTCGACGCCGCCAAGCAGATCCCCGGCGCCAAGGTTTACAAGGCCGATACCGCGGCCACCGGCGTGATTCGCATGAACGTTACCCAGAAGCCGTTCGATAATCTCAAGGTACGCCGTGCGGTACAAAAATGCTGTGACGCCCAAAAACAGCTTGATATCGTGCAGCGTGGGCTGGGCAGCCTGGGTGCGCATCATCATGTCGCCAAAATCCATCCCGAGTACTTCCAGCTCGCGGAGTACAAGCAGGACTTTGCCGAGGCCAAGCGCCTGCTGGCCGAGGCCGGACACCCCAACGGCCTCGATATCTCATGCAACGTGGGTAACACCTCCGGCACCTGGCAACAGGACTCGGTGGCGGTGCTCAAAGAAAATCTGGCCAAGGCCGGAATCAACCTCAAGATCAACGTGATGCCGGCGGCCCAGTACTGGGATGTGTGGGCCAAGGCGCCGTTCAGCCTCACCGAATGGACTCACCGGCCCCTCGGCACCATGGTTTTGAGCCTCGCCTATCGCACCGGTGTGCCGTGGAACGAGACCGGCTACGCCAATCCGAAGTTCGACGCCCTGCTGGACAAGGCCGAATCGCTGCTCGATGTCGATAAGCGCCGTGTGGCAATGGAACCGGTGGAACAAATGCTCCAGGATGATGCCATCATGGTGCAGCCGTTCTTCCGTGGGCGCTTTTCGGCGGCCTCCACCAAGGTGCACGGCTACTTCATGCACCCGACCGCCTACCACCAGTTCCAGAAGGTCTGGATCGAAAGCTGACCCCCGGCGTTGGTTACGGGGGTGATAGAGCCCCCGTAACCTGGCCTTGCCGTCCATACAATAACTAGACCCTTCACATAAGGGCTGCCGCGCGAACGAGCGCACGAGGGAGGAGACCGCGCCATACTGATTTTCATCCTCAAGCGGATTGGGTTCATGATCCTCACCATGATCGTGGTGTCGATATTGATTTTCGTCCTGCTCGAGACCAATCTGTTCAATACCGGCGACGTCGCAACCCGCGTACTCGGCGCCTACGTCAGTGACGAACAGAAGGAGATGTGGCGCGAGCAGCACGGCTACAATCGTCCGACCTACATCCGTTACGTCGGTTGGCTGACCAATTTCGCAACCGGCAATCTGGGCGATTCGACGCGCTTCAAGTCGCCGGTCAACGATATCATCTGGGGGCGTCTGTGGAACACCGCAATACTCGGTTTCTGGGTGTTCGCGGTGATGATCCCAATATCCCTGGTGTTCGGAATCCTCTCGGGGATGAAGGAGGGGTCGAAACTCGACCGCACCATTTCGGTGACGAGTATTATCACCACCTCGGTGCCTGATTTTGCGAGTTGCGTGTTGTGGTC
>Ga0114931_10004742_pt1 | contig 16895 bp, 16 predicted proteins | sample 2SBtaG_FD_89579 | JGI IMG/M metagenome (GOLD analysis project Ga0114931, IMG submission 89579) | Deep subsurface microbial communities from Kolumbo volcano to uncover new lineages of life (NeLLi) - 2SBTROV14_V59a metaG | ecosystem: Environmental > Aquatic > Marine > Volcanic | place: Kolumbo...
CAGGATCAGCAGGGCGCGCGGGAGGCGCTGCCCCAGGAAGGCGCGGTTGAGGAACAGGGCGACGGCCACGCCCAGGATCAGCTCGAGCCCGATCGAGCCCACGGTGAAGCGCGCCGTGCGCTGCGGTCGGCCCTCGGGACGAGGATGCCGTGCGCTGTCGCAGGCGTCGCAGAGCTGGATCGGTTCGGGGCCAGGCTCGAAAGCGTGGGTGACGCCCACACGGCGGCCGCCGTCCACCACGCCTTCATCCTCACCCGGCGCGCACGATCGGCCCTGGTCATTCCGCCAGCTCCACCACCGTCGCCTCGCCCTGGCCCACCCCCACGCACAGCGTGGCCAGCCCGTAACGCACCGACACTCCCGCCCGCCTCCGCCGCCGCATCTCGTGCAGCAGGGTGGTGAGGATGCGCGCGCCGGAGCAGCCCAACGGGTGGCCGAGCGCGATGGCGCCGCCGTTGACGTTGGTGATCGCTTCGCTCAGGCCGAGCTCGCGCATCACGGCCAGCGCCTGCACCGCGAACGCCTCGTTGAGCTCCACCAGGTCCAGGTCGTCGACCGTCAGGCCGGCGCGCTCCAGCGCCTTGCGGGTCGCTCCGACCGGCCCGAGGCCCATCACCCGCGGATCGATGCCGGCCGCGCCGGAGGCCCGCCAGCGCGCCATCGGCGCCACGCCGAGCTGTTCGGCGGTCTCCGCCGCCATCAGGACCAGCGCCGCAGCCCCGTCGTTCAGGCCGCTGGCGTTGCCGGCGGTGACGGTCCCGCCCTTCCGGAACGCGGGGCGGAGCTGCGCCAGGGCCTGCAGGTCGGTGTCGAGCACAAAGCGGTCGCCCTCCCGGCGGTAGCGCGGGTGCTCGTCCACGTCGACCACGCGCGGCTCCCCGCGGCGGCGCGGGATGGCGACCGGAACGATCTCGTCGGCGAAGCGGCCGCCGTCGATGGCATCGACTGCACGCCGGTGGCTCTGCAGCGCCAAGGCGTCCTGTTCCTCCCGGGTGATCTCGCCCCCCGCCACGGCGCCGTCGCGGCTCCGCTCGTAGATGTTCTCGGCCGTCTCCCCCATCGCCTCGAGAGGGTACAGCGCCTCCAGCGCGGGGTTGGGGTAGCGCCACCCGAGGGTGGTGTCCCAGGCGGTGACGTTGCCCGACGGTCCGAAGGCGCGCGCGTTCTTCGGCAGCGAGTAAGGCGCCCGCGTCATGCTCTCCACGCCACCGGCCACGAACACGTCGCCTTCACCCAACGCGATGGCGCGCGCTGCCTGGTTGACGGCGTTGAGGCCGCTGGCGCAGAGGCGGTTGAGGGTCACGCCCGCCACCGTATCGGGCAGCCCGGCGAGCAGCAGCGCCATGCGCGCGACGTTGCGGTTGTCCTCACCCGCCTGGTTGGCGCAGCCGAGGTAGACCTCCTCGATGCGCTCCGGCGGAACGCCGGCGCGTGCCACCGCCTCCCTCACCGCGATGGCGGCCAGGTCGTCGGGGCGCACCTCGGAGAGCGCGCCGCGGATGCGCCCGATGGGCGTGCGCACGGCGCTGACGATCACCACTTCGCGGCGGCCGGCTGGGCTCATGACGTCCTCCTGCGGGTCCTTCGCGAAGGGCCCCGTCGGAAAGGGTTGCGGTTGCGCGCTCGCTACTCCATTCTCGCCGAGCCCTTCACTCGGTACAAGCGGTGCCCCCTTGGCACGGGACCCCCCGGGACGTAAGGATAACTTCCACCAGGAGGTGGCCATTCCCGCATGCCCAGTTCCCCCGTCCGGATCCCGCGCCGTCGGCGAAGCGTTCCGGCGGTGACCGCGCCCTTCCTTTCCGCACGGCGCCTGGCCGCCGCCTACCGGTCCGGTGAAGTCACCCCGACCGCCGTCACCGAGGCGCTCCTGCAGCGCATCGCCGAGCTCGATGCCGACCTCAACGCTTTCGCGCTGGTGCTGGCCGACAGCGCGCTGGCCCAGGCCGAGCAGACGCAGCGCGAGCTCGCGGCCGGCGTCGACCGCGGTCCCCTGCACGGCGTACCCGTCGCGATCAAGGACCTGATGGCGGTGGCGGGCGCCCCGACCGGTTTCGGCTCCCGCGTGGGCCGCGTCGAGCGCGCCGAGCGCGACGCCACCGTGGTCGCGCGCCTGCGGGGGGCCGGAGCGATCCTGGTCGGCAAGACCAACCTGCTCGAATACGCCTACGGCGCCGTCCATCCGGAGGTCGGTCCCACCCGCAATCCGCACGACCTCGGCCGTACCGCCGGTGGTTCGTCGGGCGGGAGCACGGCGGCGGTCGCCGCCGGCCTGACCACGCTCGCCATCGGCACCGACACCGGAGGGTCGATCCGCATCCCGGCCGCCTACTGCGGCGTCTTCGGCCACAAGCCGACCTACGGCCGGGTGCCCGTGGACGGCGTCTTCCCCCTCTCCAGGACCCTCGATCACGTCGGGCCCCTGGCGGGGACCGCCAGTGACGCCGCCGACCTGCTGGCGTTGATGGCGGACGGCCCGGAGGCGCTGCGCGAGCGCGGAACGCGTCCCCACGGCGACACGCCGCCGCTGACCGGCCTCCGCTTCGGCGTCCCCCGCGCGTACGTCGACGCCGTGGTCCTCGAGCCGCCCGTGCGCGCCGCGCTGGACGCTGCCGAACGCGCGCTCACGGCGGCCGGCGCCGCGGTCGTGGATGCGCCGCTGGGTACGTTGGAGCATGCCAACGAAGCACTGTTGGACATCCTCTACCCCGAGGCGAGCGTGCTGCATGAACAGTACATAAGGTCCTCCGCCGAGGGATACGCCCCCGCCACGCGGTCCCAGCTCGAGTACGGATTCACGGTGCCGGCCACTCGTTACCTGCGGGCGTTGGAGACGCGCCGAGCCCTCACGGCGGTCTCCGACGACCTGCTCGCGGGCTTCGACGCGCTGCTGATGCCCGCGGTCAACACCGTGGCGCCGGCCGAGGATCCCGCCGTCAGCGGGCAGGAGGGAGCGGTCGAGATGCACTTCAGCGGTCCCTTCGACCTGGTAGGCGCCCCCGCCGTCACCGTCCCGTTCAACGCCGGGCCAGGACTCCCGGTGGGCCTGCAGCTCGTCGCCGCTCGCGGCGCGGACGCGCGCCTGCTCGAGCTGGCCGGCGCGTTGGCTGCCCTGGCACCGGTGACGCCACGGCCGGGGCCGCTCTTCGGTCCCGGCTGAGGGGGCGGCCGCGCACGCGGTACGCCGGCGACGGGCCTGCGACATGTCGCCCCAAGCTGCATCTCCATGCGATTGACGGCAACATATCCCTGTGTTATGTTCCGCCATCACAGTTCGCAGGGAGGTGGACGGGCGCTTCGACGGCCGGCCTGTAGCTGGAGACCGTCAAGGGAGGTAGGAATGAAACGCTTCACAACGTTGTCCCTGGCCCTCCTGGCCACCCTCATCCTCGGCACGGCCTTCGCCCAGCAGCGCGGAGGCACGCTCGTGTTCGGCCGCTACGCCGATTCGCTCTTCCTCGACCCCGTGCTGAACGACGCAAACCTCGACATCTGGGTCCTCACCAACCTCTACGATCCGCTGCTGCAGCCGACCGCGGACGGCAAGGACGTCAAGGCCGATCTGGCCACGAGCTGGTCCTTCTCCGACGGCGGCACGACCCTGACGCTGACGATGCGCCCCGGCATCAAGTTCGCCGACGGCAGCCCCATCACGCCCCAGGACGCCAAGTGGTCGCTCGACCGCGCCCGCGACCCCAACAACGGCATCTGGAACTTCACGCTCAGCGCCATTGACTCCATCACCACCTCGGGCGACCAGGTGATCCTCCACCTGAAGCACCCCGACCCCACCATCCTGCCGGCGCTGGCCATGTTCAACGCCTCGATCATGCCGGATAAGCTCTTCGAGGCCTAGGCCGGCGCCACTGACGCGGCCAAGGCCAAGGCCTTCGCGCAGCACCCGATCGGCTCCGGACCCTTCGTGCTGAAGACCTGGAAGCGCGGCTCGTACATGCTGCTCGACCGCAACCCCTACTACTGGGAGAAGGGCGCCGACGGCAAGGCACTTCCCTACCTCGATCACGTCCGCTTCGACATCGTGCCCGACGACGCCACGCGCATCCTCAAGCTGCAGTCACGCGAGCTCGACGCAGCCGAGTTCATCCCGCTGTCGCGCGTCGGTGAGCTGCAGAAGGACCCCAACATCAACATGACGCTGTTCCCGTCGACCCAGGTCAACAGCGTGCTGATGAACAACCGTCCCACCCTGCCCAACGGCACCCCCAACCCGCTGTCCAGCCTGGAGGTGCGCCAGGCCATCAACTACGCCACCAACAAGAAGGCGCTCATCCAGGTCGTCAACCACGGCATCGGCAGCCCCATGCAGTCCTACATGTCGACCACCACCCCGTACTACGTGGCGACCAGGGGTTATGCCTACGACCTCGAGAAGGCCAAGTCGCTACTGGCTCAGGCCGGGTTCCCCAACGGCTTCACGGTCTCCGCGCTGGCCACCGCCGGCAGCCAGAACGACCTGGCGCTGCTGACCGCTCTCCAGAGCATGTGGGGCGAAGCGGGCATCAAGCTCAAGATCGAGCAGCTCGACGCCGCCACCAAGACCGAGCGCTACCGCAACAACGACTTCCAGATGCGCACCGCCGGCTGGACCAACGACATCAATGATCCCAGCGAGATCACCAGCTACTTCGCGGTATACAAGAACGTCCAGTCGCTGCACACCGGCTTCAAGAGCGCCGACATCGACAAGCTCTTCACCGAATCGCAGCAGGAGCTCGACAAGACCAAGCGCGCGCAGGAGTACAAGCAGATCCAGAAGATCTACATGGACGCCGCGCCCATCGTCTTCCTGTACCAGACGCCATACCCGGTCGCGATGCTGAACAAGGTCAAGGGCCTGACTCAGATCCCGCTCGGCAACTACATCTTCAAGACCGCCTACCTGACCCAGTAGCTCCCACTGCCGGCGTGGCCGCCGCGAGCGGCGGCCACGCCGGATGCCCACGCCCCGCGCGCCGGAGGACGCCTCCGTGAACCGCCTGCAATACATCGTGACCCGGCTCCTGCAGATGATCCCCACCATGCTGGTGATCATGATCCTGGTGTTCGCGCTCGTCCGGCTGCTGCCCGGCGACCCCGCCGTGGCGATCCTCGGCGACCGCGTCACCCCGCAGGCCATCGCCCGCGTCCACAAGGAGCTTGGGCTCGACAAGCCCATCCCGTTGCAGTTCTGGTACTTCCTCGAGCGGGTGGTCCAGGGCAACCTGGGTACCAGCGTCAACCTCAAAGTGCCGGTAATCCAGCTCATCGCCGACCGCATGCCGATCACGCTCGGGCTCACCCTCTACGCCGGTATGTTGGCCCTGTTGATGTCGGTACCCGCCGCGGTGCTGTCGGCGCTGCGGCGCGGGACCTGGATCGACAACCTTATCCGCGCCATCTTCCAGGTCGGTCTGTCGCTGCCGGTGTTCTACCTGTCGCTCCAGCTGCTGACCGTGTTCGGCGCTCGCCTCCGCTGGTTCCCGGTGGGCGGTGTGGGGCCCACCCTGACCTCTGACCTGTACTATCTGTTCCTGCCCGCGCTCTCGCTGGGCTTCTATCTTGCCGCCATCCTCATGCGCAACCTGCGCTCGTCCATCCTGGAGGTGCTCGACGCCGAGTACGTCGACTTCGCGCGCTCCAAGGGGATCCGGCCGCGCCTGGTGTTGCTCAGGCACATCCTGCGCAACGCCCTCATCAGCACCGTCACCCTCTTCGGCCTATCGATCGGGCAGCTCATGGGGGGTGCCGTCATCACCGAGACCGTCTTCGCCATACCCGGTGTCGGCCGCCTGATGGTGACATCGATCTTCGGGCGCGACTACGCCGTGGTCCAGGGCCTCACCCTGGCCTTCGCCATCGTGATCATGGTGGTGTTCCTGCTGACCGACCTCGTCTACAGCGTTCTCGACCCGCGCACGAAGGTTGCCTGACATGGCCGCACCGAGTGCCGCGGCTCGCCCCGGCCGCTCGCGCCGCCTGGCAAGCTTCCGGCCCAAGCCGACGCTGCTGATCGGCGCCGCCATCGTGCTGGTGATGATCGCGATGGCCCTGTTCCCGCAGCTCATCGCGCCCTATAACCCCACCACCTTCGACTACAACGCCATCCTCCAGGCTCCCAGCGCGCAGCACTGGTTCGGGACCGACAACTTCGGGCGCGACGTGCTCTCACGGGTGGTCTACGGCTCCCGCATCGACATGCAGATCGCGCTGTTCACCACCCTGTTCCCGGTGCTCTTCGGCACCCTAATGGGGGCCCTGACCGGCTACCTGCGCGGCTGGCTCGATGCACTGTTCGGCCGCATCGTCGACGTGGTGATGGTGTTCCCCTTCCTCATCCTGGTCATCGCCATCGTGGCGATGCTCGGACCCGGGCTCACCAACATGTACCTGGCCGTCAGCGTCGTCAACTGGGTCTACTACGCGCGCCTGGTGCGCGGCGAGACGCTGGTGCAGAACCAGAGCGAGTACGTGCAGGCCGCGCGCGTGATGGGCTACTCGCCCAGCCGCATCATCTTCCGGCACATCTTCCCCAACGCCGTCACCCCCGCCATCGTCTACTGGATGACCGACATGAGCCTAGGCATCCTGCTGGGCGCGTCGCTCGGCTACCTCGGCCTGGGCGCCCAACCGCCCACCGCCGAGTGGGGCGTGATGGTGGCCGACGGCAAGAACTTCATGGTGACCGCCCCCTGGATCTCCACCTACCCCGGCCTGGTGCTAACGCTCGCCGGCGTGGGGTTCAGCCTGGTCGGTGACGGCCTCGCCGACCTGTTGAGGCCGAAGCGATGAGCCCGGTAAGAACCACGAGCGCCGGGCCGCTGCTGAGCGTGCGCCACCTCGAGACTACCTTTCACACCCAGCGCGGTCCGCTGCACGCCGTGCGCGACGTGAGCTTCGACGTGGGCGCGGGCGAGGTGCTCGGCATCGTCGGCGAGTCCGGGTCGGGCAAGAGCGTCACGCTTCGCTCGATCCTGCGGCTGCTGCGGCCCCCCACAAAAGTGACGGGCGAGGTGCGTTGGGGCGACGAGAACCTGCTCGACGTCAGCGCCCGCCGCATGCGCCAGGTTACCGGTGGCGAGATCAGCATGATCTTCCAGGAGCCTGCGACGGCCCTCAACCCGGTCCTGACGGTGGGCGAGCAGATCCTGGAGAGCCTGCGCGAACACGAGCGACTGAGCGCCGCCGCCGCCACCGATCGCGCCGCCGAGCTGCTCGACCTGGTCGGCATCCCATCGCCGCGCGAGCGACTGAAGGCCTATCCTCACGAGTTCAGTGGCGGTATGCGCCAGCGCGCCATGATCGCCATCGCGCTGGCCTCCTCGCCCCGCCTGCTGCTGGCCGACGAGCCCACCACGGCGCTCGACGTCACCATCCAGGATCAGATCCTCAAGCTGCTGCTGCGGCTGCGCGAGCAGCTTGGCATGAGCGTGATCCTGGTGACGCACGACCTCGGCGTGGTGGCCCAGACCTGCGACCGGGTCACGGTGATGTACGCCGGCCGCCTGGTCGAGACCGCCCCGGTGCGCGCTCTGTTCACGCAGCCCCGCCACGCCTACACCCTGGGCCTGCGGCTGTCGCTGCCGAGCAGCGTTGGCCGCAGGCAACCGCTCAAGCCGATCCCGGGCGCCCCGCCCGACCTGCGTGCGCTGCTGCCACCCGGTTGCCCCTTCGCGCCGCGCTGCGGCTTCGTCACCGACGCCTGCCGGGCCGAGGAACCGAAGCGTCGACGCGTCGACGAGGACCACACCAGCGCCTGCATCCATCACGACACGCTCCCCGCGCCGAGCGAGGTGGCGGCATGACCGCCGCAGCCCACCGTCCGGCCGTCGCCACCGATGAGCAGGCTGCCCCGTCCGCCAACGCCGCCTTCGAGATCGACGGCCTGGTCAAGACGTTCCCGGTCCAGCGCACCCTCTTCGACCGGCTCAAGGGCGAGCCCAAGCTGGCCGTGCGGGCGCTCGACGGCGTCACGCTGCGCGCCGAGCGTGGCGAGACGCTCGGCATCGTGGGGGAGTCCGGTTGCGGCAAGTCGACGCTGTCGCGCTGCCTGGTCCGGCTCCACGAGCCCGACGCAGGGTCGGTGCACTACCGGGGTGACGATGTCCTGGCCCTGCAGGGAGACGCCCTGCGCCGCTACCACCGCAAGGTCCAGATGATCTTCCAGGACCCCTACTCCAGCCTCAACCCGCGCATGAGCGTGGGCCAGATCCTGCGGGAGGCGCTGGGCGTCCACAACATGCGGCCCCCCAAGGCCATCCCCGAGCGCCTGCGTGAGCTCCTGGACATGGTGGGTCTGCCCGTCGATTCCGCGGACCGCATGCCGCACGAGTTCTCGGGCGGCCAGCGGCAGCGCATCGGCATCGCGCGGGCTCTGGCGCTCGAGCCCGAGACCCTCGTCGCCGACGAGCTCGTCTCGGCACTCGACGTCAGCGTCCAGGCGCAGGTCATCAACCTGCTGCTGGAGCTGCAGGAGCGCCTCCACCTGACGGTGCTGTTCGTCGCGCATGACCTGCGGCTGGTGCGGCACATCTCGCACCGCGTGGCGGTCATGTACCTGGGCCGGGTGGTCGAGGTCGGCGAGACCGAGGCGCTGTTCCACGACCCGCGCCACCCCTACACCCGCGCACTGCTCTCCGCCGCGCCGTCGCTGGACCCCGAACACACCACCACCACCACCGAGGCGGTGCGTGGCGAGCTCCCGAGCCCGCTGCGCGTACCCAGTGGCTGCGCCTTCCACCCGCGCTGCTCCAGTGCCTTCGAGGGCTGCAACGTCCGCGTCCCCGGGCTGGTCGAGCGTGACGGACGCGAGTGTGCCTGCCACCTGTTCGATCCCGACGGCGCCGTCGCGCCAGCGAGCGGCGTCGAGCGCCGCCCGGAGGTGCGGCCGTGACCCGTTCCGGCCCCTCGGAGACTCTGGACCCGGCCGTGGCCACGGGCGAGGTGCGCGATCGTCCGGCCGCGCCGCAGCCGGACGCCGCCATCGAGATCCAGGCCGGCTCGGCCCCCTGGCGTCTGACCTTGGACCGCGACCTCCCCCTGCCGGTCGGCGTCCAGTTGCGAGGCCAGATCGAGTACGGCATCGCCACGGGCGAGATCCCGCGGGGCACCAAGCTACCTTCGGTGCGCGAGCTGGCGCGCCTGCTCCACCTGGCACCGGTGACGGTCTCGCAGGTGTACCGCGAGCTGCGCCAGCGGGGGCTGCTGGAGAGCCAGCAGGGCCGCGGCACCTTCGTGCCCGAAGGCCTTCCGCCACAACAGGCCACGGAGGCCATGCTGGCGCTGAGCCACGCCGTCAACGAATTCTTCACGTCGGCCGAGGCGCTCGGCTTCTCGCGCCGCGCGGCCGTCGAGGCGGTGACGGTGCGCGCTCAACGACCCGCCCGCACCGGACGCGGCGTCCACATCCTGTTCGTCGGCATCTTCCCGGACGCGACGGTGGCGTACGTCGAGGCCATCCGTCGCCACCTCCCGCCCGGCGACGTGCTGGAGTGGACCACCTTCGACGCCGACGCCATCGCGCTGCCGGGCTCGAGCGACACCGCGCCCGACGTCTACGTCACCCTGGCCAACCGCGAGGCCGAGTTGCGTGCCCGGGTGGGCGGCGACGTGCCCGTGCTGAGCCTCACCTTCCACCCCTCGCGGGAGACGCGCACGCGCCTCGCCGCGGTGCCCTCCGACGCCTGTGTGATGGTGGTCGCCAGCATCCCCGACTTCCTGCCCACGTTGCGTCGCAACGTGACACGCTTCTGCCCGCACGTGCGCAAGATCGAGGCGGTGCCACTCGATCCCGCGGCGCTCGCCCTGGCGCACCGCCGCTGCACCGTGATGGTGTACGCCAGCGGCAGCCGGGACGCGCTCGCCCACGTTCCCCCCGACGTCGACGCCTTCGAGTTCCGGTACGAACCCGAGGTTGGTTCCATCAGCCGCCTCCTGCTCCCCACGCTCGAGAGCGTGCGGCAGGAGCGCGACGCAAAGGAGTGAGGCGTGTGATCCACGCGATGAATTGGATGCAGGTCGAGAAGCAGCTGGAGCGCGACGATCGCGCCGTCGTCCCGATGGGGAGCACCGAGCAACACGGCTACCTCAGCCTGGCAGTGGACAACATCCTGGCCGAGCGCGTGGCGCGCGAGGCCGCGGCGCCGTTGGGTGTGCCCGTCTTCCCCACCCTCAACTACGGCGTGACACCCTACTTCCTGTCCTACCCGGGCTCGGTGAGCCTGCGCCTGGATACCTATCGCCGCATCGTCGAGGACATCCTGGAGAGCCTCGCAGCCACCGGCTTCAAGCGGGTGCTGTTCGTCAACGGACACGGCGGCAACAGCGCGGCCGGTTCGGTCGTCCAGGAGTGGATGAACACCCACCCGGGCGTGCGCGTGAAGTGGCACAACTGGTGGAACGCGCCGGCGACGTTCGCCGCCGTCCACGCCATCGACGAGGCCGCTTCGCACGCCTCCTGGATGGAGAACTTCGCCTGGACCCGGCTCGAAGGCGTGCGCCCGCCGGACGGCGCCAAGTCGATGACGGACATGACGCGCATGCGCCTGCTGACCGCGCCCGAGGTCCGCGACCTGCTCGGCGACGGCAACATGGGCGGCGCCTACCAGAAGCCCGACGAGGCCATGGAGACCGTGTGGCGCGCCGGCGTCGCGGAGACGCGCGCCGCCCTGGAGGGGCCGTGGAAGTGAACGACGACGCGCCGGCCGGGCCGCGCCTACGGGCGCTGGTGTGGGGTGCGGGGGCCATCGGGGGCGTGGTCGGCGCGCATCTGGCACGCGCAGGCCACGACGTCACCTTCGTGGACGCCAACCGGGCCCACGTGAAGGCGGCGCGCCGTGACGGCCTACGCATCGTCGGTCCCATCGACACCTTCACGGTGCACGCCCCCTTCGTCGGACCCGACGAGGTCGACGGCACCTGGGACTGGGTGCTGCTGGCCGTCAAGGCGCTCGATACCGAGCGTGCCGCGGCGGGGCTCGCACCGCACGTGTCCGAGCGGGGCTGCGTGGTGTCGATGCAGAACGGTCTGAACGAGGTCGTGCTCGCCCAGACGGTGGGCGCGGAGCGCACCATGGGTGCGTTCGTGAACTTCGGCGCCGATGTGCTCGAGCCCGGGATCGTGCAGTTCTCAGGCCGCGGCGCGGTGGTGCTCGGCGAGCTCGACGGGCGCGCCAGCGAGCGGCTGCAACGGCTGACGGTCGCCCTGCGGGACTTCGAGCCCGGCGCTGAGACCACCGACAACATCTGGGGCTACCTGTGGGGGAAGATGGGCTACGGCGCGATGCTGTTCGCAGAGGCGCTGACCGATGCCAGCATCGTCGATACCCTGGCCGACGCCACGGTCCAGCCGGTGCTGGCGACCCTGGCCCAGGAGGTCATGGAGGTGGCGAGCGCCCACGGCGCCACGCCGGTCGGTTTCAACGGCTTCGATCCGGCGGCCTTCGCGCCGGGGGGAGACGCCGCGGCCCGCAAGGCCTCCTTCGATGCCATGGTCGCCTTCAACCAGCACTCGGCCAAGACCCACTCGGGCGTGTGGCGCGACCTCGCCGTGCACAACCGCAAGACCGAGACCGACGCCCAGTTCGCGCCCATCCTCGGCATCGCCGAGGAGCACGGTGTCGCCGTTCCCTACCTGCGGCGACTGGTGGAGCTGATGCACGACGTCGAGAACGGACGGCGGGCGCGCGCCTGGGACAACCTCGCCGCCATCGCCGAGGACCAGCCGGAAGGGGATCGGCATGCAGCTGCGCTTTGATGGAAGGACCGCGCTCGTGACCGGCGCGGCGCACGGCTTCGGACGCGCCATCGCCCTGGGGCTGGCCCGGCTGGGGGCGTCGGTCTTCGCCAGCGACGTTGCCGCCGCCGAGCTCGCCGAGACCGGGCGACTGGCGCTGGACGCCAGCCACCCGCTGGAGGTAGCCACCGTCGACGTCTCCGATCGCAAGACCGTCGACGCCTGGGTCGCGCACGCGCTCGCTGCCAGCGGTCGCCTCGACATCCTCGTGAACGACGCCGGCGGCGTGCTCGGCCAGGTCGGGAGGCCCCTCGAGGAGGTCCCGGACGAGGACTGGCGACGCATCTTCGCCGTCAACCTGGACGGCGCCTTCCACACCAGCCGCGCCGTCGCGCCGACGATGAAGGCCGCCCGCGCCGGCCGCATCGTGAACATCTCCAGCGGAGCCGGCCTCGGCGTGAGCCTCACGGGCATCCAGGCCTACGCCGCAGCCAAGGCCGGACAGATCGGCCTCACCCGCCAACTGGCCCACGAGCTCGGGTCCTGGGGGATCACGGTGAACTCGGTAGCACCGGGCTTCGTGCTCTCCAATCCGACCACCGAGAAGCAGTGGGCGTCGTACGGCGAGGAGGGGCAGCGCAAGCTGGTGCAGGGCATCGCGCTGAAGCGCCTGGGCACGCCGGAGGACATCGTCAACGCGGTGCTGTACTTCGCCAGCGACCAGGCCGGTTGGATCACCGGGCAGACGCTGTCTGTCGACGGGGGGCGCTGAGCGGTGCCCGCCCACGGCGACCGGCCGGACGCGCCCTACACAGCACCGGACACAGCGCCGGCCGGCGGCGACGCGGTCTCCGCCCTGCTGGCCGGCGGCTACGAACGCTCGCTGCAGCTACTGCGCGACTTCGTGGCGATCCCGTCGGTGAGCACCGACCCGGAGCGCGCCGGCGAGGTGCGGCGGGCCGCGGCCTGGGTGGCCGAGCGGTTGCGGGCCATCCCCGAGCTCGAGGTCGAGGTGTGGGACACGCCCCGGCATCCTGCCGTCTACGCGCGCTGGGACGCCGCCGGCGCCGGCGCGCCGACGGTTCTCGTCTACGGCCACATGGACGTTCAGCCGCCGGAGCCGCTGGCGGCGTGGCACTCGCCCCCGTTCGAGCTCACCGAGCGCGACGGGCGGCTCTACGGTCGCGGCGTCAGCGACGACAAGGCCTCCATGCTCATCCCGATCCTGGTGACGGAGGCGTTCTCACGGGCCGGCGAACGACCTCCCGTGAACCTGCGCTTCCTGTTCGAGAGCGAGGAGGAGATCGGCAGTCCCAGCCTGGGGCCGCTGGTGCGCGAGCGCGCCTCCGCCCTGGCGTGCGACTTGGTGCTCTCGGCCGACGGTGGCATGTGGCGGCCCGACGTGCCCACCCTGGTGACCGGCGCGCGGGGCATGACCACACTCGAAGCGACGGTGCGCGGCCCCGGCAAGGACCTGCACTCGGGCCGCCACGGCGGCGGCGTGGCGAATCCGCTGCACGCCGCCGCGGAGCTGGTGGCGAGCCTCCACGACGGCGGGCGCGTGGCGGTCGCCGGCTTCTACGACGGCGCCGAGCCCCCCGACGACGCGACGCTGGCCGCGCTCGAGCGCCTGCCGTTCGACGAGGCCGCGTACCTCGACGAGGTGGGGGCGTCCGCGCCCTTCGGCGAGTCTGGCTACGGCACGCTGGCGCGCCAGTGGTACCGGCCCACCCTCGAGGTGAACGGCCTCTACGGTGGCTACCAGGGCCCGGGCAGCAAGACCGTGCTGCCGAGCGAGGCGACGTTCAAGTTGAGCTGCCGTCTGGTGCCCGGGCAGGACCCCGACGTCGTCGGCACCGCGGTGCGCCGCCACCTCGAGACCCACTGCCCGCCCGGCGTCACGCTCGAGGTCCGGGGCCCCGGAGCGGGCGCGCCCGCCTACCGCGTGGCGGACGACCACTGGGCGGTCCGCGCGGCCGCCGACACACTGCGGAGTGTGTTCGGCTCGGCCCCGACCCTCGTGGGGATGGGCGGCAGCGTGCCGATCACTTCCACCTTCCGCGAAGCGCTCGGCGCCGACACGGTGTTCTTCTCGTTCAGCACCGGAGATGAGGACATCCACGCTCCCAACGAGTTCTACCGGCCGGAGCGCTTCCGCCTGGGCCAGCAGGCCTGGGCGCGCCTGTGGCGCGCGCTGCCGTCGACCTGGAGGAAGGCATGAGGACGATCGAACGGGTGCGCAGCCACGTCGCCGAGATCAACGACCTACTGTGCGCCGTCAACCTGCTGACCTGGGACGCCCGCACCCAGATGCCACCGCAAGGCGCGGCGGCGCGCGGCAAGCAGCTCGCCACCCTGTCGAAGGTGGCACGCGAGCGCCTGCTGTCGCGCGAGCTCGTTGGGGCGTTGCAGGAGGCCCGCGCCGAGAGCGCGAGCGCCGAGGAAGCGGACGAGCTCGATCAGCTCGCCGACGCGCTCGAGCTGCTGCAGCGCCTGCCCGACGGCTTGGTCGAGGTGCTCGCCGAGCATGGCTCGGCGGCGCAGGCCGCCTGGGAACGCGCCCGCGCCGACGACGACATGGCGGCCTTCACACCCGCACTGGAGCACATGCTGGAGCTGCAACAACGCCTGGCCCAGGCGATCGGCTACCGGGAGCATCCGTACGATGCCCTGGTCGGCCTGTACGAGCCCGGCATGACGGCCGCCCGTCTCCAGGACCTGTTCGGCGCCCTGCGCGGTGGCATCCTGCCGCTGCTGGAAGGGATCCGCGCCAGCGACGTGGTCGCGGACCGGCGCTTCCTGCAGCGGGACTACCCGGAGAGCGCGCAACGTGACGCGGCGCTGCACTTCGCCCGGCTGATCGGCTACGACCTGGGGCGCGGGCGGCTCGACGTGTCGGCGCACCCCTTCGAAATCTCCTTCACCCGCGACGACGTGCGCATCACGACGCGCTTCCGGCGCGACTACCTGCCGATGAGCCTGTTCGGCACGCTGCACGAGGCCGGCCACGCGCTCTACGAGCAGGGGGTGGACCCCGCCTACGTGCGCACCGTCTTCACCACCGACGTTCCGGGGCTCTACGCCGTAGCGGGCAGCAGCTACGGCACCCACGAGAGCCAGTCCCGGTTGTGGGAGAACCTGGTCGGCCGCAGCCGGCCCTTCTGGCGAGCCCACTTCGGGGCGCTCCGCGACCATTTCGCCGAGCAGCTCGCCGACGTCGACGCCGAGACCTTCTACCGGGCCGTCAACCACGTCGAGCCCAGCCTGATCCGGGTCGAGGCCGACGAGGTGACCTACAACCTCCACATCATGCTGCGCGTGGACATCGAGATGGCCCTGCTCGACGGCTCGTTGAGCGTGCGGGACCTGCCCGAGGCCTGGAACGCGGGCGTCGAGGCCACCCTCGGCCTCGAGGTGCCCGACGACGCGCGCGGCTGCCTGCAGGACATCCACTGGTCGACCGGGCTGTTCGGGAGCTTCCCGACCTACACCATCGGCAACGTGATGAGCGCGCAGTGGCTGGAAGCGGCTCGTGCGCAGGAACCGGCGATCACGCCGGCGTTGGAGCGCGGCGACACCGCTCCCTTACGCGCCTGGCTGCAGGAGAACGTCTACCGGCACGGACGGCGCTACTCCCCGGATGCGCTGCTGACGCGCGCCACCGGCCGCGGCCTCGCTCCGGAGCCCTACCTCACCTACCTCGACGGCAAGTACCGGGAGCTGTACGACCTGTGAGGCAGTCCTCGTGAGGCGCGGTTCTTGAGCGCCGGCGACGCCGCACGCCTGCTCGCCCCGGCCCTGGCCGACGGCGGCGTCAGCTGCATGCTGTGCGACCGCGGCGTGGCCCGCGCCACCGGTCCGGTGTGGCAGGTGCACCTCGGCGGGGACTTCGCCGGCGTCGCACGCACCGTGTCCGCGCCGGACGGCGACCTGGCGGCGGTGCGCGCAGGCGCGCAGGCGCTGCGACCCGGCGAGGTCCTGGTGATCGCGGCGGCGGGCCTCGAGCCCGCGCTATGGGGCGACCGGCTCACGGCCGTCGCCCTGGAACGCGGCGCAGCCGGCGTGATCGTCGACGGCTACGTTCGCGATGTTCGCGCGGTGACGGCCGGCGGCCTGCCCCTGCGGGCGCGCGGCACCCTGCCGGCGCGCGGCGAGCCGACCTCGGCCGGATCGCTGGATGTCGCCGTGGAGGTCGCGGGGGTGATCATCGCTCCCGGCGATCTGGTCCTCGCCGACGCCGACGGTGTGATCGTGGTCGCCGCCGAGCGTAACGAGGAGCTCCAGAACCACGCACTCGCCTGGCTGCGCGCGGAGCGCGATCCGGGCCACGAAGGGACGGACGCATGAACGACACCACAGTAGGCACGCTTCACGGCAAGGTGGCGCTGGTGACGGGGGCCTCGAGCGGGATCGGGGAGGCCACGGCCCATGCGCTGGCCCGCGAAGGCGCCAGCCTCGCGTTGAGCGCCCGCCGGGCCGACCGGCTCGAGGCCCTGGCCGCCGAGCTGACCGGGGCGGGTACGGACGTCTTCGTACACGTCGGCGATCTCGCCACGAGCGAGGGGGCCCAGCGGGCGGTCGACGCCACCGTCGAAGCACTCGGCGGGCTCGACGTGCTCGTCAACAACGCGGGCGTGATGTTCCTGGGGCCGATCGAGGAGACCGACCCCGAGGACTGGGAGCGCATGATCGACATCAACCTGCTCGGCCTGATGGTGGCGAGCCGAGCCGCGATCGCCCCCATGCGTGCCCGCGGCGGCGGCCACATCGTGAACGTCTCGTCGGTCTCCGGGCGCTTCGCCGGGCCCACCCAGGGGGGGTACAACGCCACCAAGTGGGGGGTGAACGGCTTCAGCGAGGCCCTGCGCCGGGAGGTCAACGGCGACGCCATCAAGGTGACGCTCATCGAACCGGGCGTGGTCGCGACGGAGCTGACCGACCACATCCCGCACGCGGCGACCAAGGAACGCTACGAGAGCGCCATCGCGAAGATGGAGATGCTGCAGAGCGAGGACGTCGCCGACGCCATCCGCTACGTGGTCACGCGGCCGAAGCGGGTGAGCATCAACGAGGTGCTGATCCGTCCGTTGGAGCAGGGTTGAACGAAGGCCGGCCACGGCCCTGATCCGGCCGCTCGAGCAGGGGTGAACGGCCGGGCGCCCAC
>Ga0114931_10004743_pt1 | contig 16892 bp, 12 predicted proteins | sample 2SBtaG_FD_89579 | JGI IMG/M metagenome (GOLD analysis project Ga0114931, IMG submission 89579) | Deep subsurface microbial communities from Kolumbo volcano to uncover new lineages of life (NeLLi) - 2SBTROV14_V59a metaG | ecosystem: Environmental > Aquatic > Marine > Volcanic | place: Kolumbo...
TTGAAAAAAGTTACGTTAACCACATTAGGGGCATTCAGGTTTCCCGCATAATTTATGATCATCCGAAAAACGTTGGAGTCCAGAAAATGGCTTTGATATTTCATCCTGATGTCAATACCATTTTGGGCGCAAATCAGATTAAGCCCCTGATGCTCTTCCGCATCAATTTGATCTAAGACAGAATCAACATGATAGGCTTTCACAGAACTGATCAATATATCAAGTTTTGATTCCATTAATTCGGGTATTGAAGAAAAGACATGTTTTAAAAACACCGTTTCATTAATCTTGCCAACGAGGGATATGCCCTCGTTCCTTATTAGATTAACTTTCCTTTTGTCCATATCACAAACGGCAACTTCGCAACCTGCATTTTTCAAATGCACTGCCAATACCATACCTACGGGGCCAAGCCCTACTATTCCAACTTTACAATTTTCGGCTTTCATAATTATGCATATTAATTTTAAGAAGATATTTGTTCAATAAGCGTTTCTATTTTAATTGATGACTGCTCTTCAGAGAAGAACCTAAGGTCACACAGGTCACCTTCAATAATAAGGGTTTCCACACCTGTTTCTTCTTTCAGCCTTGCAGGCATCCCAAACCTTGAATTTGAATTGTTAAAACATGTTTTTGCTTCATGAAAGATTACCCCGTTTATTCTATAATCATTAATCAGACTTTTAAGTATATCCAATTTTGCTTTTTCGCTCCTGTTGATAAATATCTTAGTATAAGCCAGGGCTGAGGATTCGAAAGGGTTTCTTTCGTCAAAATCATCAAATATCCAGCTATTGCAATATGTTGAAGCCACAACTGCCGAATTATTTTGCATGAACAGATCCGATAAAAACCTGAGCCTGCCCCAAATAGGCATTCCTTCCCAATAAATCCTGCTGGTTTCTTTCTTGAGAAATCCTTCTTTGTTCATAACATTCATCTCCAGTTCATCCAACAGCACTTTATAATACTCAACTGCAGTTTCGGTACCCCTTAAAACAACAATGGGGCCCATGTGTACCGTTGCATCAAAAAAGCTGATCGGTGCTGGTGAATGCCTGGATGTTTCCAGTGTCTTTTTCCATAAATGAGTTGCTTCCTTACTCAGTTCTATTGTCTTACGGAAAAAGTCCATATTGAATTTATTCCCGCTTATTTTTTCAAGTTCAGGGACCAAAGATTTAAACTGGCTTACAACATTATCAACATCTTCTTTTCTTACCACATCCAGGTGTCTTGGGGGAACTATGCCCAGGATCGGGCATTTGTATTGATTAGAGAAAAACGTAAACCAGTCCTGAACTTCCCGACACTGGTTTGTATTGTAGACTATTACATCGGGCTTTGGAGGGGCTTCCAGTCCATAATGTTTTGTTAAAGGGGTTGAGTTCAACATGTATGATCCGATATCGGACGTCAGATAGGAACAAATATCTGAAGGATAGCCTATTTTTGATGCCACCGGAATGCTGTCCATTGCTTTTCGCGTAACGCCTAACAGAGCCCCGTGATTTTCAGGAAAGTAAACTTCAAAACCAAGAGAACGCAATAATTCAGCAGGTCCCACGCTGGTACACCAGGCAAGGGGTTTTGAATTATTTTTCAGGTTTGAAAAATAATCCTTCATTACTTGTTTAAGCAACTTCGCTGATTTTATTTCATACATATTGTTATTTTTCCTCGTGTAATGGTACAATATAAAAATTTTCTGCTATCTCTTTATCCTCCCCGTATATTTTCTGTAAGTGTGCTTTATAAACCTTTTTTACACTGTTGGGCATCATTTTCATTGAAGCCGTAAGTGTCTTATCTTCAACGCTTAATGCATTGTCAATTAACATTGCGCAATTGATGCGTGCAAATTTTTCCTTTATTCCGCTATTGACTTTAAACAGGCAATCCTTCAGGCATGTTGCCAGTGCTTCCAGATTTGCCGGACAACTGCAATTCTCGATATGAACAGCATTATTCCCCGTCGAATTTACCAATGCTTTGTTGGGGAACAACAGGGCAACAGGATATTTTCTTCCGCTGCCCTCAACTAAAACATAAGAGAGGTAAGAACATTTACTCAGTATTTTTTTCTCAAGATCAGAAGGGACAATCTTTTCGGCATTCAACAATTTGAATATTCTGTCTTTTCTGGCAATTAGTTTTAATCCTGTTTTGGTGAACTCCCCCACATCCCCTGTACAAAACCAGCCATCGGTAGTAAAAGCTTTATCATTGGCTTCCTTATTTTTATAGTACCCTTTCATTACATTTGGGCCCTGTACCTGTATTTCATTGTCTTCTGCCAGTCTTAATTTTACTCCGGGGATCGTTTTACCAACGACACCCGGGACACGTTTAAGTTTCGGGTCGGTAAGTGTGCAACAGGGTGTTGTTTCAGTAAGCCCCCATCCTTCAATCACGTTTATTCCTCTTTTTTCAAATTCATCTGAAATATTTTTAGGAAGCGGGGCGGCAGCAGTGAACACAAATTTTAAATCAGGATGAAAAAATATATTTTCTGCCTCCCTGTTTTCTTTGGCCAGGCTGTAAAGAGACTGATAAACCAGCGGAACACTGAAAAAAACCGTTGGCTTTACTATCCTCCAGTTCTCCAGAATTACCTGCGGGTCGGCCCCATAGCCTGACTCGAGATGCATTACAGCACCGCTATATATGGCGGTAACTTTTTCGAATATTCCGCCAAAGCTATGGTGCCAGGGCAAATAGCTAAGGAATCTGTCATTCTCGTCAATTTTCCACAGGATATCAAGAGCTGCCTGCTGAGATAAAATATTTCTATGCGTAAGCTGAACACATTTTTGAACACCCATGGTGCCCGATGTGTACATATTCAGGCATATTTCTTCCGGGCCGGCGTTAAAATCCAGGCTGAAACCACTCAGGTCGCAGGGGCGTACCAAATCTTTAAATGATATAATATCAGCGAAATCCTGATGTGTAATGTCATCAAATGAGCATATTTTTTTAAATGGTAATTCAGGGTCAATTTTATCTAACTGATCGGATCCTCCCACAAAAATATATTCCGCATCGGAATGTTGAAAGAGTTTGGAAACCACCGGTTTTTTAAGATTATAGAAAACGGGTACAGATATACCTCCTGAGGATTGAATGGCCAGTTCGGTTTGAAGCATCTCAATCCTGTTTCTTGACAATATTAAAGCTTTATCACCTTTTGAAAAACCCAGTTGTTTTAGCCTAAAAGCAATTCTTTTAATATTGGTGTAAAATTCCTGCCATTTAATACCCGTGTAAACGTTGTTTTGCTTTTGTTTGAAAACATATCTTGAACTGAATTTTTTAACGTTTCTTCTCAGCATTTGGGCAATATTTGGCGTAATGGCCCCTAAGTCGTACTCAGATTCAAGAATAGTCTTACTCATGTTTTATTGGTATTATAAAATGGTTTGTTAACTACTAATTTTAGCTGCGGCTTTTTGCTCAAGTTTAATATGCCGGAACCCACCCCATATTGCGGCCCCAATAGCGCCGGCATATATCGAATTGTCGTAGGCCTTGATATTTTCAGGGTCAATATTTATCTTTCGGGCCAGTTCTTTAACGGTACTCACCATCCCGGCGTTTGATGCCATTCCGCCTGTTAAAACAATGGTTCCGTCAGCATTTAATTTGGATAATAATTTTATCACCCGGTTAGCCACTGAAATATGGATACCTTTTATAATATCGGGGGTAGAAATACCTCTCGAAACCATATTGATTACATCTGTTTCAGCTAAAACAGCACAAATGCCCGAAGGTGTTTCAGGCTTTGTTGATTTTAAAGAGACTTCACCAACTTCACTGATGGCAAGGCCTAAATAACGGGAAATATTTTCGATAAACTGTCCCGATCCGCTGGCACATTGTCCCGTCATTTTATAGTCTAACACCCTGCCTGATTTATCAACCTGAATGGCCTTAACGTACAAGCCGCCCATATCCACTACATAATTCACCTGTGGAAACAAAAAATAAGCACCCCTGGCGTGTGTTGTCATACTATAAAAATGGCCTCTTTTCTTTTTAACCATTTCACCTTCGCCCGTAGAGGCAAGATAAGATATATCCCCATGTTTAAGGTCATTTTTATCCATCAGGTAATTGATGGATTCTTCGGCCACGACCATGGGGTTTCGTTTTCTGATTTTTTCGATGTGTTTATCTAAAATATTTAGCGGTTCGGAATAATCCAAAAGTACCGTTTTAATATAACTGCTTCCTACATCAATTCCAATTGTCAAAATTCTTTCTTCCATGTAAAAATGATTTAATTAATTTTTTTTGAGAGATGCCCTTCGTGCAAACATAGCTCCACCCAGAGCGCCCATAAAAATTGAATCGGCATGAATATTTATGGTAATATCCTCTCCATAATTTTCCCTGACCATCTGGCTGACATATTTTAATACTGCCTGGTTACGGGCCACACCACCGGTGAATGTAAATTCATTTCTCACACCACCCGAACGCGCAATAAGCGACATGGCCCTCTGGACAATAGATTTATGCAGTCCCGCTAAAATATCCGATCGTTTTTCCCCGACATTGAGCAACTCCCTGACTTCAGCCCCGGCGAAAACCGTACAGGTTGAACAAATATTTACTTCTTTATCGGCTTCCAGCGCTTCAGGGCCGAGTTCATTTAACGAAATGCTGAATTCGTCGGCAATGTAACCCAAATACCTCCCACATCCGGCGGCACACCTGTCATTCATATTAAAACTGGTTACCAGGCCATATTGATCTACCTGAATGGCTTTGGTATCTTGTCCGCCAATGTCCAGTACAGTACGGGTGTATGGGAATACGGCATGGGCACCAAAAGCATGACACAATATCTCCGATTTTATGGAATCTTCAGGAAATGGCAACAGGGCCCTTCCGTATCCCGTTCCTACCATGTTGGCAATATGAAACTCAAAATCAGCAATGTAATCAATGTGCTTTTTTAAGGAATCGGATACCTTTTCGTAATTTCCTGTTAAAATGTTAAGCTCGGCATCAAAATGAACACTGATGTCCCCGGTTGATTTTTCCGAAAGCTTTTCATATTTTTCTTTTAATATGTCCATGGATTCATGAACCAGTTCCTTAAAATCAAATTCCACCATTTCGTTTTCAACAGGTGTAATGCTTTTGTCATAAACCAACATCATGGGTTCGAAAAGTTCTTTATCAAGTTTTGCAACTTCTTCATTGTACTTTTCGCTGATGATATCCCTGAAAAACTGATTGGAACGGGCCAGGTTCCCATCAATAAATTCTGTTTTAAGCTTTGGCGTAATGGTTTGAAACACCTGTTTGAGAGACCGGATTACTTTATTTTTAATCCCATCTGTAAATGATTCGCCGGCAGACACAAGCAAAGCATGATAAAAAGCATCATTTCTTTTTTTAAACTGCAAATACTGGAAAGCGGATTCGATGTCTTCAATGTATTTCCTGAATTCGGGCCGGCTACTAATTTCATCTTCCAGGTGCTTTTTTAACAAATAAAACCGGGCATTAAAGATAGCTTCTATCCGTGCAATTTCAACAGCCACCGAATAATTTGCCCTTGTGTTTGTAATACCACGGCCAACAATTTCATCTTTTTCGTCAATAATAATTGCCTTAGATGTTGTTGAGCCCAAATCTACGCCTAAATAAAATCTTTTCACTGAAATCTATTTAAAGTTCTTATTATAAATCCATTGCATTTTAAATAATTAACGAGCCGGGGGATCGGAAACTCCAACAAACCGTTCAGTTTGTGAGCAGGCTTTAAACTGACATTTCTTTACGCTGGGCCAGCATTTGGAAAAATGACTCAAGCCTGTTTTTAATATTTGAGTATGAAAAATACCGTGGGTCAACCAGGTCCGATTCGATGAACCCTACCGGCACTCCCAGTTTATCTTCCAGTGTCCTCATCATGAGTAGCTGTCCGGCAGAAAATGAGTTGCAACTCTTAATGGAGTTCACCAAAAAACCATCGGCTTTGTAATCCACTATTTCCTTTCCAAGCAGATCAACCCTTTGTTTAAGGTTCAGGTTTGTATAACATCCCATGCAATATTCCGCCAAACTTTCCAGTAGGCGTTCCGGGTTGTGCCGGAAGCCGTTTTTATAAACGCCGCCAACCCTTGTATAAGATGAAGAAACAATTACCGTTCCCATATCATAAAAAAGTTTCCAAAATTCCCTAAAACTGGTCCAGTTTGGCGGCCCTTCAACCACCAGTCTGAAGCGTTCTTCTTTCATTTCCCCTTCAGGCGTTACAGGCCCTAAGCCCAGGCGGACACGCTCCTGGATTTCCTTGTAAAGCTCCTGATAATATTCAGTGGCCTCGGGCGTTCCCCTAAAACCTATATTAATGGGGCCAATATAATAAACGCCGGCAAAATAAGCATCAATGGGCGAAGGGGTGTTCTTGGTGGTATTAAAAATCTTTACGATAAGATCTTCAGTATCCGCAGAATGCCGGAGGATTGTTTTTAATTTATCAGGATTGAATTTATTGCCCGACACCTTCTCCATTTTCGGGATAACGTCATTTTTCAGTTGTTTGACCATATAGTCCGTCATCCCGGTTGTTATCTCACCATTTTCCTGATAGGGGGTATGCAGCAAGGCAACCGGTACACCGGGATAAAGTTTTTCAAGATTTTCAAACCATTTAAGGAAGGTGAAACAACCTGTATAACTTAAAAGCAACAAATCGGGATCGGGTATTTTTTCGCCTGTAGGCCCAATATTTCCGTTAAGCATCATCCCTATATCACACTTCACATAAGTGCAAACATCTTCAGAATGGCCCCAGTTTTCAGCATCTTTGATATATGCAGCCGACTTTTTCCGCATGCCCGATTGCAAGGCATTAATTTCGGGATAAACCGGGAGCATATCAAAAGAACGTATCAATTCAGATAAATTACCGGGGACAAAAGTGTAAACCACTTTTTTTCCACTTTGTTTCGCTGTGCTCAATTCTTTAAACAATCCTCCAATCATCTCCTTCTGGAGAACCATGCTTCTTTCTTTTTTTACATTTTCCGACATATTTATTTAATATCAAATTTCTTATTAGAATTTTGTTAGTGGGGTGTATGGGTTTGCAATACGTTTTATTGTTCTACATCCCAAAGTTTAATGGAATCGGAGAAAGCCCCAACCTGCTCTTTTATAACTTTAAACTGTCCAATATTCTCGTGGTACTGGAAATTTATATATCGAATACCTTCCTTATCACATGCCTTATTGTATAAGGGGTTATCGAGTAATGCAGGATCACAAAAACTCGGTGAAGCAAAAATTATCCCATCTGCATTTCGCATTTTAACAAGTTCGACAAGCTTTTTACTTTTATGATTCCCTGCATCATAGACCGATGAAGAAAAAGTACTTTTATTTAAATAAGCTTCCGAAAGGGCCCTTAACGGATTGTCAGATGAGTCGTCCACATCTCCCTTCAACCAACGTGAACCAAGCATAAAATCGTCATCAACAACATAACAGCCTGCCATTTCAATGGTTTTTATCAGCGAGATGGGAGGCTGTTCACAAAATGCACCTGTAACAACGACCCGGATATTGTCCATCTCTTCACCAATATCCTTATTTATTTCATTAAAGACTTCTTCGAGTATTTTATTATGTTCTTCAACAGGGATCACCATTCCCGCCCTTATTATATGATAGGTATCAACCGCGGATAAACGCCAGGGGAAAGATTGTCTGATGTTGTATATTTTTTCAATCAGCTGCCTGTTCTTATTGTATAAGCGAATTGAATTATTTAGTTTTTCCGTAGTCAATTCAACACCATTTATTTCCTTTACTTTAGACAAAACAGAGTTCATTTCCCGTATATAGAATTCCCCTCCGATCCCGGAATTGAAATCCTGGGGCAAATCCATGTATTTTGCAAATTTTCCGATATGGGCCATTTGAAACATGCCGGAAAGATTTCTGATGACATCACAAATTGAGGGGAAGACAAATCCATCGAAATCAGCGAAATGACCAGATAAAGCCATTTCAATTATCCCGCGGGGAAGATGACAAATATAAGACTGGTAATAGGCATCTCCGACAATAATCTGCTTCCGGTCACCGGCACCCATTATCCCTACAGGAAGTCCTTCAACGGCATGAATAATCTCCCGCGGAAAATAAATAGGCATGTAACCAACAAGAACCCTGTTTTTTGACTCGGATTTCCACTTTTTTGCTTCATTAAAAGTTAAATCAAACGCATTTTTTTTGCACTCTTTTATAAGTTCTTCTAATTTTGACATTGTTAATTTTAAACTTTGCTCTTTTTGTTGAAGTGAAAGATTTTGTGCTAATATACATTTTTTTTTCTGTCACACAAAAAAGATAATAAATATATGAATGGCCTAATTTGTTTTTATTTACTTTAGTACAATTAATTAGATAAATTATTATGACAAATAAAAAAATTGCAATTGTAACAGGTGCAGCAAGAGGAATAGGAAAAAGTATTGCAAAAAAACTGACAGAGGATAATTATTTTGTTGTCGTTGTGGATTTAGATGGAACCAAACCGGAATTAATTATCGATTTTTTGGGTAAAAAAGATTCGGAATTTATTCAGTGTGACATTAAAAATTATGAGCAGGTTATTTCATTATTTAAACGTGTAAGAGAAAAATTCGGGCACATTGATGTATTGGTTAACAATGCGGGGATTATCAGGGATAACATGATCTGGAAAATGCCAAAAGAAGATTTTGATTTTGTGATAGATGTTAATTTAAAGGGCACCTGGCTGATGTGCCGGGAAGCAGCAAAAATAATGAGGGATCAGAAATCCGGTAAAATTGTAAATATTTCTTCGCGGGCATGGTTGGGCAACAACAGGGGCCAGTCGAATTATACTGCGTCAAAAGCAGGGATAGTGGGACTTACGCGAGTGCTTGCCCTTGAGTTGGGTAAATATAATGTAAACGTCAATGCCGTTGCCCCCGGGCTGATTGATACTGATTTGACACGTTCGCTGCCAGAGAAAACAATGCAGGAACTGATCAATGCCCAGCCCACAAAAAAAGTTGGCAAACCTGAAGACATTGCCAATGTGATTTCGTTTTTGGTTTCGGAAGAAAGCCGATTTATAACAGGGCAGATCATTCATGTTGATGGTGGCAGAAGTATAGGCAGCACTATTTTCTAAACCTTTTCAAAAATCACTGCTGCTCCCTGTCCCACGCCGATACAAAGTGTGGCTAAACCGTATTTCGTGTTTTTGCGACGGGACATTTCATGAACTAGTGTCGTTATTATCCGGGCGCCTGTGCACCCCAGGGGATGTCCCAGGGCAATGGCCCCGCCATTGACGTTTATGATTTCCTGGTTAAGGTTCAATTCACGAATACAGGCAATTGATTGTGAGGCAAATGCTTCGTTGAGTTCAATCAGGTCTATTTGATTTATTTCGAGGCTTGCCCTCTTTAAGGCTTTGCGTGTGGCAGGGACAGGTCCCATTCCCATGTAATCCGGATGAACACCGGCTACCGCAGATGACAATATTTTGACTTTTGGTTTTAGCTTAAACTGTTTTACAATATCTTCGGAAACGATGAGCAATGCGGCAGCGCCGTCATTTATTCCCGATGAAGTTCCGGCAGTTACCGTACCATGAACAGAAAAAGCAGGTTTCAGTTTCGAAAGTTTTTCAAGGGTAACGTCCGGCCTGGGATGCTCATCCACCTCAACAAGTATAGGATCTGCCTTTCTTCGGGGGACAGCCACCGGAAGGATTTCATCTTTATATTTACCCTGATCCAGCGCCTTTTTGTATTTCATTTGCGACAGGTAAGCAAACTCGTCCTGCTCCTGTCGGCTAATCCCCCACTTACGTGCTACATTTTCTGCTGTTTCACCCATAGAATACGGATGGTACATATCGGTGAGCTTTTTATTTGGAAACCGCCATCCTATGGTTGAATCAACTATTTGGGCATTTCGACCGAATGGAGTCTCGCTTTTGGCCACGACCCATGGTGCCCTCGACATGCTCTCGGTACCCCCGGCAATAAACACATCCCCCTCATTCAGTTTAACGGCCCTGGACGCATCAATAACGGCCTGCATTCCTGAAGCGCAAAGCCTGTTGATGGTAACACCTGCCGTTTCCACCGGAAGTCCGGCGAGCAAAGAAGCCATACGGGCAACATTCCGGTTGTCTTCACCAGCCTGATTGGTACAGCCGAATATAACATCTTCAATTTTATTTTTGGGAATCAACGGATTTCTATCCAGCAACGATTTTATAACCAGTACAGCAAGGTCATCCGGCCTGATCTTGCTTAACACACCACCATATTTTCCAATGGGCGTCCTAACGGCATCCAGTATATAAGCAGTCTTCATTTTTGTTTTATATTTTCTCTTTTATTTGGGTTACTCCGGCAAATTAAAGGGGGTTTCTAAAAGTAATAACCAGCTTTCCGGTAAGGGTAACATCCGGGTTCCCTGCTCCCTTTTTCTGCGTTTTTACTATCAATCCCCAACTTCCATCACCGCTAAAAAAAGGCATTAATGCCGGTTATATCATATCCTGTTATCAATAAATGGATGTCGTGCGTTCCTTCGTAAGTAATTACCGATTCAAGGTTCATCATGTGCCTCATCATGGGGAAATCGCCAGTAATTCCCATGGCCCCCAGAATTTGCCTCGATTCCCTGGCTATCTTTAAAGCTACTTCAACATTGTTTCTTTTTGCCATTGAAATCTGGGCCGGTGTAGCCTTATTGTCATTCCTCAATGTACCGAGGCGCCAGGCAAGAAGTTGTGCTTTTGTGATCTCGGTTAGTATTTCGGCAAGTTTTTTCTGCGTAAGCTGAAAACCGGCAACAGGCCTGTTAAATTGTTTTCTTTCAAGTGAATACCTTAAGGCGGTATCGTAACAATCGCAGGCAGCCCCTATTGCACCCCAGGCTATGCCAAACCTTGCCGAGTTGAGGCACATCAAAGGCCCTTTTAATCCTTTTACCCCCGGCAAAAGATTTTCTTTCGGCACCTTAACATTATCGAAAACAAGTTCGCCGGTAACCGACGCCCTTAAAGACCATTTATTCATTGTTTCGGGTGCTGTAAATCCCGGCATTCCTTTTTCTACGATCAATCCTCTGATAACCTTATTTTTATCTTTGGCCCACACAATACAAACATCGGCTATTGAGGCATTTGTAATCCACATTTTTGCACCGTTAAGCAAAAAATGATCCCCTTTATCCTCAAACTTTGTTTTCATGCTTCCCGGGTCGGAACCATGATCAGGCTCAGTCAATCCAAATGCACCGATTATTTCCCCCGAAGCCAACAGGGGCAGGTATTTAAGCCTCTGTTCTTCCGAGCCGAATTTAAAAACAGGATACATTACCAGTGACGACTGTACCGATGCTGCCGAACGTATGGCCGAATCCCCCCTTTCGAGTTCCTGCATGATGAGGCCATAGGAAATCTGGTCGAAACCGGCACCACCATATTTTTCAGGTATATAGGGTCCAAATGCCCCTATTTCACCTAACTCCTTTACCAAATGAACCGGGAATTTATGGTTTTGGCATGCCTCATTAATAATCGGCTTTACCCGTCTGTTTACCCACTCCCTCACCGAATTTCTGATAAGGATATGTTCTTCGCTAAGCAGATCATCTACAAGGTAATAATCGGGATAATTATACTGATTGGTTTGTGTTTTCAATTTTATTTTTATTTATAATGTGAACCGAGCTCTTTTAAACATTCTGACAAATATGTTTTTAACATTGTTTTCCTGTAATGGCGGTCAAAAAAGTCATTATCAATGATTTTTGACTTTTTATTTATTTCATTGTAAACGGAATCGAAAGATTCCCCCTTTTTTATTTTTACTACCACCGGGGCCGGGGCAACCCCTGATATGGCAATTTTAATTGTATTTCCCTTGTCAAGTGATGCCGCCATGGTTAGCGAAGTAAATTCCAGTGTTTTTCTTTGCCTGAGTTTTTTATAAACTGAATTGAAATTCATATTCAACGGCAAAAGAATGGATTTTAAAATCGTATCATTTTTAAACTTTTTGGGATTTATCCCTTCGCCAGAATAGATCTCTTCCAGCGGAAGACTCTTTTCAGAACCGTTTGTAACCAACACAACTTTTGCGTTTAGGCTGATCAGTGCCGCCGCAACATCCGAAACAAATTTTGACAGGCATACTTTTTTACCGCCCGTAGCAAGACAAGTTTTGCCGCCACATTTAAGGCAAAAACCGGCTGCTTCCCTCCACCATTCCGATTGGTTATAAAAAATACACCTGTTTTCGCACAAAACATTGCCCCCTATTGTTGCCTGGTTCCTTATTAAGGGTGAAGCCACCGATCTGGCAGCATCAACGAGTACTTTAAAATTGGCATTGATAAAATCATCGGAAATGATATCGGTCAGCTTTACTGCTGCGCCAATCTGATAATAATCTTCATGAAGTTTGACAGACAGCAGATCAGGGATGTTGGTCACATCAATAAGACAATCGTAGTTAAAGTTACCTTGTTGTTTGTTGACCATAATATCAGTTCCTCCTGAGATAAACGAAAAGTTTTTATGGTTTCCGGCTATTTCCAGGGCTTCCTGAAAGGTTTGAGGACGATAAAACTTTATTTCATTGGACAAAGTTGTCATTGTTTGCTTTTAATATTGAATATTAGTTTCCAGATAAAGCTTTCAGCACCTTATCGGGAGTAATTGGCAAAGAGGTCATCCTTTTCCCGATAGCATCAAAAATTGCATTTCCCACGGCAGGGATTATGGGATGCAGGGCGCCTTCCCCACATTCTTTTGCCCCGAACGGGCCTTCGGGGTCGCAGCTTTCAATAATGGTTGAGTCAATCGCGGGCGTATCCATGCTGGAAGGTATTTTATAATCAAGAAAATTACTGTTCAGCAACAGGCCTTTATGATACTTCATTTCTTCGCTTATTGCCTGGCCCAGTCCCATATGCCACGAACCTTCAAGCTGCCCTTCAACAGCAAGGGGGTTAATGGCCAGCCCGCAATCATGAGCACCCCAAATGTTAATTATTTTAACGAAGCCCGTTTTAAGGTCAACCTGTACTTCTGTTATCACGGTACCAAACGAATAGGAAGGGCTTAAACCGGCCCCGGCACCTTTAAAGTTACCCCCCAGCTTAGGTGAATTGTAACTGCCGCTTACCGTTAATGCCCCTATCTTCCGCGTAGCAATTTCAATGGCATCAACCCAGTTTAAATCCACTGTTTTATCGTTGGAAAACACCTTGTTTGCCTCGAAGTTCAATTCATTGGCAGAAATATCAGATTTTTTCGCAACCGCATCGCCAATTATTTTCTTCAGGTTCTCAGCGGCTTGTTTGGCTGCATTTCCGGCCATAAAGGTCACCCTGCTGGAATAGCTTCCCAGGTCAACCGGTGTAAGCAGGGTATCGGCGGCAAGAACAAAAATATTGTCAAGGCTTAAACCCAAAACCTCCGCAACAATGATGGCCAGCATGGTATCGCTACCCTGCCCAATATCACTTGCCCCTGAATAAATGACAACACGTCCATCAAAATCAACTTTTAAGTGAACAACCGATTGGGGATACTCATTCCAATGAATGGGCAATGCGCTTCCACTGATAAAGAAACCCGATGCTACACCTATTCCCCGGCCAAAGGGCAGATTCCCGTATTTATCCTTCCATCCCGATTTTTTCATAACGGATTTAAGGGCCTCAATACTCCCGTTTGATGTGATTCTGTATTGGCCTATAGTTAATGTGTTTGAATCGAGATAGTTTTTGAGCCTGACCTCACACGGGTCTTTTTTGGCTTTCCTGGCGAGTATGTCAATGGCTGTTTCCATAGCATAGCGTGGGTTAACCGCGCCATGGCCCCGCATGGCCCCGCACTGCGGCTTGTTGGTATAAACCCTTCTGGCCCTAAAACCAAAGTTGTCCACTTGGTAGGGCCCTTGCAACAAAACACCGTTATAGTAGCTGGTAACAACCCCAAAACTGCCATAAGCCCCCCCGTCAATGACGATATCAGCATCAATAACTTCCAGTTTCAGGTCTTTGTTCATGCCTACTTTTATTTTCATTTTTGTAGGATGCCGACCGTGGTTCGTTAAAAACACTTCTTCCCTCGACAATACGGTCCTTACTGGTATTCCAAGTTGCCTGGCCATGTAGGCTATAATAATTTCATGCGGAAACGGATCGCTTTTCCCTCCAAAACCACTCCCCAGGTAAGGTTTAACCACTCTAATCCTGCTTAAAGGAAGGTCGAGGACTTTTGCCAGCGTTTTGTGTAAATAATGCGGCACCTGCGTGGCCGTAATCACCGTCAGGCCATCTTCATCCCAATAAGCAGTGGCAGCATGCGGTTCGGTAAAGGCATGGTTCACCCCCTGAAACTCAAAATCACTTTCACATTGATAAAATGAGTTCTCAAATCCCTGGTTTTGGTCGCCAAAACGCAGTTCGGCTTTTTTCTGGATGTTGTTGTTGAACTTGCAATGTGCATGGATCTTTTCATTTTCTCCAATATCTTCAAGGGACTCTTCGGCAGTAAAATATTCTTTTAAAGGTTTATAAGCAACCTTTATTTTCTTTGTGGCCTGGCTGGCTATTTCAGGTGTTGTAGCAACCACAGCGGCAACAATTTCACCAAGATATCTCGTTTTCTCCACAGCGATTGCTGTTTCGTCTTCTGAAATGGGAAGGACCCCGAATTTGTTTTTTATATCGCGGCCGGTCACAATAAGGTGAACACCCGGGATTTTTTCTGCCTTTGAGGTATCTATTGATTCAATAACAGCATGAGCATAAGTACTTCTGAGGAACCGGCAATGCAAGGCATTTTTTGTATGAATATCATCGGCATAATCAGCGGTTCCTTTCACTTTTTTTACCGCCTCGATATAGGGCTTTGGACGGCCAACCATGGTGTACTGATTATTAATGGCTTTTTTTTCTTTTTCAACAGGAGTGGCACAGGCGCTAACCGCATCAATGATCTTTTTGTAACCGGTACATCTGCACAAATTACCTGATAAGGCTTCCCTGATTTCTTCTTTTGAAGGATCCGGGTTTTCTTTTAGCAGGGCATAAGATGTAAGCACCATACCCGGTGTACAGAAGCCACATTGTATGGCTCCTTTTTCAACAAACTTCTTTTGGATATCAGCCAACTCGTTTTTGTCTGATAATCCCTCGATGGTGGTAATATTTTTATTATGGCATTTTACGGCAGGCAGAATACAGCTCAAAACTGGCTTATTATCCAATAATACGGTACAGGCTCCGCAAGTTCCCTGTGAGCAGCCAATTTTTGTTCCGGTCAGGCCAAGTGTATCACGCAACACTTTTGCCAGTGTAAAACCTTCATTGACAGTTACTCTATATGGCCGGTCATTCACAATAAGATTGACTTCCTGCATTGATGGGTAAATTTTTTGTCCGAAATTATTAAAAATATTCCAGGCAAAGGTAATTCATCGGAGTTTCATTAACGACTGTGAGTAATTAATTTTGCTGAAAACGCTTATTGAAAAGCGCTGTAAAAATCAGATTGATACCGGAAGTAAATAAAACAGGTCATGAAGAGAACAATTGATTCTCAATGGAATTCATCAAAAAAAAACTTTAGATTATCCAAAATCATTTATGTTAATATTTTGTTAAAATCTTGTGTCTTCTTTACTATCTGCAAAATTTTTATTAATATGCTGATTTGATTTGGGTTTCTACTTTTAAAGTTACCTATCCGTAATGATGTTTATCGGGCAGTTTAAAATATGGGGTTATGCAATAAAACATATTTTATACGCAATTTTAGCGTATTAACCTGATACACAATAACAATGCGCATCATTTAACATAAAAGAAAAAGCCATGGATTCAGGTAAATATTTCGTTTTCAGCTTATCATTATTTTTAATAATGCTTATAAGTTCTTTCGTGTTCTCGCAAAAAAGGCGTTTACATATTAATAAAAAAGGCACAATTGATTATTTCATTCCACCAAATCTTGACTCTACTTTTACGACACTGCATTTTAAAATTAAATATTCACTTGCCACAAGCGATACCTTAAACGGAATTCCCGTAATGGATAATGACAGTGACGGAGTACCCGATTTCATCAATTTTGTTGCCAGTGCTGTTGAAGATGTTTATGCCAAATATATTGACGAGTTGAATTTTACCAACTTCGTCAAGTTTAATCAACCTCCTTTTCCCTACAGCGAAGATTATTATTATGTATATATTTTCAATATCGGAAAAGATTTAGGATTGACTTCACCATTTCATTTTATTGGTGATAATCCGCTGACTGTTGATTTTCATGAAAAAAATTCAGTTTCATCACTATTATACCTAAACAACAAAATTGAGAATCTTGGACAGCAACAATTTAATATGGAGCAAAAAATAAAATCCACTATTGCACATGAATTTTTCCATGTTATTCAATATGGTTATGATGCCTGGTCATCTGACTGGTTAATGGAAGCAACGGCAACATGGTCGGAATCTTATATTTATCCTAATATACAGATGAATAAAAATTATGTTTCAGAGCAACTTGAACATAGTGGGTTTCCACTCAATGTTAATGAAAAGGACAGCCTGAATTCAAATAATATTGATCACTGGTACTCGGATTGGATATTTTTTCAATACATCGGCGAACATGAGGGAAATGATGAAATGCGCTGGATATTTTATTACACTGTGCTTAACCACAATGCTGCATATGACAGTTCAGATGTTTCAATAAAATCAATTCAAGATGCTTTATATCAAAACCCATTGTATGACAATGATTTTGGCACTGAATTCAATATCTTTTCCATAGCCAA